>OQWM01000238.1_pt1 | contig 32449 bp, 24 predicted proteins | sample 1691531 | NCBI WGS metagenome assembly OQWM01 (sample SAMN03418257, study PRJEB22391) | human gut metagenome | biome: human-gut; feature: organic feature; material: feces | host: Homo sapiens | place: Tanzania | collected 2013-01
AGGGAATGACTCAGGGAGTACTGTCATTCCACGGTGCTCGGGCAAGTACACCCCGGCGCCTCGCCTCAACGCATTGCTTATGAGAAGCGGGCAGTGCCCGCTTCGAATAGGCAATGAACGTTGAGGGCAGAGGCGCCCCCTGGGACGCGGCACCAAAATGAAAGAGCGCACGGTCCTCTATCTCCACGCCAAATTTGACGGTCATACCTCGCCTCCTCATCGAGATATTTCGCTTCAAAGTTAACTGATTCTCTTCTTTTGACAATCATTTTGACATCATGTTGGTCAATTTGGGTCAGAAGTGGGTTTAAACGAGTGCTTGTGGTATAACACCACATGGAATTTCACTTTCTCGCAAATTCGATGTGCATGTACATTACCCAAATCGCTCATCTACGCAAAACATGACTCACATTCAAAACATCTACCTTCACTCCCTCTTCACTTTTATCACACTTCTGACGCACAACACCCTCTCACCATCCCACAATACCCATACACACACACCCAACACTTCGACACCCCACCACTCACCCCCTTTCCTTCTCCTTTCATCTCATTCACATCATCACTCACATCCCACAACACCCCTCTCTCTTCCCTCCACACAACAAAGCAATCGCAATCCCAATGGCAGTTTCATCAAACACATCCATCGCTCCTCTCGCTCCCACACCCTCACACACCCTCCAATACTACACCCATCCCCTTCTACACACTCTCCTCTACCTCCTGACAGCTTTAGCGCATCACTTCACGGCAATCGCATCATGCATCGCATGCACATCACCTCCCTCCACTTTAAGGTAACATCACCATTCAACTCCTCGCGATGCGCCGCACATAAACGAGGTGCATATGTCCCGGTTTGGTGAGGTGTGGAGTGAGAGCGAAGAATTGAAGCGATGAGACAAGTCAACATCGCTACTTCGTCTTTGAAGATACGCGCCACTCTTCCACTTTTCCACCATGTAACTTCAAAACATTACTCACAGGGTTAAGTACCCTTAGGGCACCTATAGGGCAGTTGGGACTCGAGAAGGGTCGAAGAGAGAATCGGCATTAGCATTTCGTTTGCACATCACTTGTCTCCATACTGCGTGTGGAGATACTCCTCATTAGGGAGATTACGACGGTGAAATAGGAAAGTGCAACTCCTCCTCTATCAGCGAAACGAGGCGAGGAAAGTTTGACCGTGTGCTCAGCCCTGGAATCCAGATTATCTGGCCTATCATCGATAAGGCCAAGGTCGTGACCTCACGAAAGATTACGAACTCCGCTTTCGGTGGCGAACCTATCGTGAAAATGACCAACTCTTCTGTCATCGACCTTCGTGAACAGGTTTATGATTTCCCGAAGCAGACGGTGATTACCAAGGATAATGTCAGCACACAGATTAATGCGCTGCTTTATTTCCAGATTGTGGATGCGAAAAAGTCTGTTTATGAAATTGACAATCTTCCTAACGCAATCGAGAAACTCACACAGACCACTCTCCGTAACGTAATCGGTGAGCTCGAACTCGACGAGACGCTCACATCACGCGACACTATCAACTCGAAGCTTCGTGCTGTGCTTGACGATGCAACCAACAAATGGGGTGTAAAGGTGAACCGTGTCGAGCTTCAGGATATTACACCTCCGGACAGCGTGCGTGAGTCAATGGAGATGCAGATGCAGGCAGAGCGTATGAGGCGTGCCGAGATTCTTCGTGCTGAAGGTGAGAAGAAGTCGGCAATTCTCAAGTCTGAGGGTGACAAGGCTTCTGAAATCAATAATGCTGAGGCAGAGAAGACTGCGCAGATTCTCCGCGCGGAAGGTGAGGCGAAGGCGAAGGTGCTTCAAGCAGAGGCAGAGGCTAATGCTATTCGTCTGGTGGCAGAGGCTGTGGCTTCGGCTAAGACCGACCCTGCGGCTTATATGTTGGCAGTGAAGTATATAGACACTCTTAAGGAGATGGTTAGCGGCAAGGATAACAAGACTGTTTATCTGCCTTATGAGGCTTCTAATATGCTGTCGTCGCTGGGTAGCATCAAAGATATTTTCAATAAATAATCTTACATAGAAACAGGGCGGTGCCGGGGACTGATTCCCCGGCATCGCTGCGTTTTCCGCTTTGGAGGAGTTCCTGAACGGAATCTACGCTGCGTCGTCCGCGTCCCACATCGACCAGCGTCCCCACAATTGCCCGCACCATATTCCTCAGGAATCTGTTTGCTTCGATTGTGAAGACGAGGTAATTGCCGTCGTCCGGAAAGCCGAGCAGGCTTGTGTGTGAGGGGCTGTAGTGCGTCCAACTGGCAGACATTACCGTGCAGATGCTTGTGCTATTGCCTCCTCCGGTCTTCTCGAAACAACTGAAATCGTGTTCCCCCAGGAGCAGTGCCGCAGCCTCATTCATCCGTTCCACATCAAGCGGCCATGGGCACCTCCACGAAAAACTCTCTGCAAAGGGGTCTTTGGCACTGTGGATGAAGTAGCGGTACTTTCGGCTTTTTGCTGAAAATCTCGAATTGAAAGGATATTCGCCATCGTCTGAAAAAGGCTCTACGCCCGCCTCTGCAATATCATGAACTACAATTTCTTTCCTTATGATGGCATTTATTTTGTATAAGAAGTCTTGCTTTGTCAGATGGAGCGGCTCCGGAGTTTCAAAGTCACAGACATAGTTCGTTGCATTGACCCCGGCGTCGGTTCTTCCGGCTCCTGTCGTCTGCACGGGAGTGCCGAAAAGAATTCCGAGAGCCCTGTCAAGTTCTCCTTGCACGGTCACCGCATTGTTCTGAATCTGCCAGCCGCTTAGTCCGGCACCTCTATATGACAAAGTCAAGATGTAATGCATATCTCACATTTTTATGCAAAGATATGTAAAGTTAACGACACAAAGGGAGCATACCAAGCGTATGTGACCGATGAGAAGACAAATATAGACCAAAAAGATATTAAAAAACAAAAGATATGGATAGCGTAAACATTAAAGAACTCAACGACCGCATTCAAAGGGAAAGTTCCTTCGTGGACATTCTCTCAATGGAAATGAACAAGGTCATAGTGGGCCAGAAACAGCTCGTTGAGAACCTTCTCATAGGGCTTCTCGCAAACGGACACATACTTCTCGAAGGTGTGCCGGGACTGGCGAAAACCCTGGCAATCAACACTCTCTCTTCGGCGGTGGATGCCAAATTCAGCAGAATACAGTTCACTCCGGACCTTCTTCCTGCGGATGTCATCGGAACAATGATTTATTCCCAGAAATCCGAGCAATTCCAGATTCGTCGCGGACCTATTTTCGCCAATTTCGTACTTGCCGACGAGATTAACCGTTCCCCTGCAAAAGTTCAGTCCGCCCTTCTTGAGGCGATGCAGGAGCGTCAGGTGACAATTGGCGACGAGACCTTCCGCCTGCCGGAACCATTCCTTGTGATGGCGACGCAAAACCCTATAGAACAAGAGGGTACCTATCCGCTTCCGGAGGCTCAGCTCGACCGTTTTATGCTCAAAGTTGTCGTGACCTATCCGAAAAAAGAAGAGGAAAAACTCATACTCCGAATGAACAATAGCGGAGAATTTCCGAAAGCCTCGGCTGTGTTGAAGCCGGAAGACATCATCCGTGCCCGTGAGGTCGTGAGGGAAGTGTATATGGACGAAAAAATCGAAAGATATATCGTTGATATCGTCTACGCCACGAGAACTCCGGGTGAATATGGACTCGACAAAATTGCGGGATTCATTTCATACGGCGCATCTCCTCGTGCAAGCATCTCTCTTGCAGCCGCAGCCAAGGCATACGCATTCATAAAGAGAAGGGGATATGTCATCCCGGAGGATGTGCGTGCCGTGTGCCACGAGGTGCTCCGTCACAGAATCGGGCTCAGCTACGAGGCAGAGGCTGAAAACATTTCGACCGACGACCTCATCGATCAGATTGTGAATGTCGTTGAGGTGCCATAGTGTACTTAAATGTTATGACAGAAAGTGATCTTCTGAAAAAAGTTCGGAAAATTGAGATTCGGACAAAGGCTCTCTCGCATCAGATATTTGCGGGAGAGTACCATTCTGCATTCAAGGGTCGCGGTATGGCATTCAGCGAAGTTCGTGAATATCAATATGGTGACGATGTCCGCAATATGGACTGGAATGTCACGGCACGTCTTCATTCTCCATATATCAAAGTCTTTGAGGAAGAGAGGGAACTCACGGTTGTGCTGCTGATTGATGCCAGTCGTTCGGGACTGTTCGGCACCTCCGGGATGACCAAGCGGGATATGATTGCTGAGATTGCCGCCGTTCTGTCTTTTTCGGCGATTCTTAACAACGACAAGGTGGGCGCCCTGTTTTTCAGCGACAAAGTTGAGAAATTCATTCCGCCGAAAAAGGGAAGAACTCATCTGCTGCACATAATTCGTGAAGTTTTGGAGTTTGAGCCGGAGTCGACGGGGACGGATTTGTCTGAGGCTTTGAGATATCTCACTAATGCAATCAAAAAACGTTGCAACGCTTTCGTGCTTTCCGATATGATTGATGCGGACGCTCAGGGACAGCCAAGATATGAGGATGCCCTTAAAGTCGCCGTCAACCGTCACGACATCTCCGTAGTTGAGGTTTACGACCCACGCGAGCAGAGCATTCCGAATGTGGGGCTATTGAACATCAAGGACTCCGAAACAGGGAAAACCGCTTGGGTGGACACCGGCAGTGCGAAATTGCGCAGGCTCTATGAGGAATGGTTCCGGGATCTGCGTGAAAGCGAGTCGAAAATGTTGATGAAATACAATGTAGACAAGGTCAGCGTGGCTGTGAATGAAGATTATGTTCAGGCTCTGATGAAATTGTTTCAACAGCGCTAAGGATGCCGGGGCCGCAGTGAGGGGCTCGGATTATGGAAAAGGAATTGAAGATGAAATGTAAGTTATTCATATTGGGTTTGTTGATTGCGGCGTTGCCTGCAATGGCTCAAGGGAGTGCGTCTTCGGGTGCGGGGTCTCAGCCGGGGCAGAATGATGCTCCGTCCGCATTTATGGGAGAGACCGTGTCGAGTGACGCTCCTCAGCTGAAGGGAGGTCACGTCGTGCATGGCGGAGCTCCATTTCTTGAACAGCTTCAGAAGCGAGACAGTATCCTTATTGCCGACCAGTTGCTCTACGGGATTAAACTTGACAAGGTCGAGGCAGGCACACAGTATGCCTTTCCTCAGCTGAATGACAGCACCGTGCGGGGAATCATGTTCCTCCAGCCCTGGAAGTCCGACACTCTCAAGGTTTACAAGGCAAAGAAGAACAGCCCTCTTAGCTATGACATAAAGGTTTCAACTGTCCTCACGACATTTGACGAGGGAGAATATCATCTCGGTGAACTGCCTGTTGCACGGCTTTCCAAAGACGGAGTGGTGGACACCCTGCTTTTCGACAGCATTCGCTTCAATGTGATGACCATGCCGGTCGACACGACGTCTTTCCAACCGCACGACATTAAGGACGTCATACGCTATCCGCTCACTGCCGCGGAGGTACTCCCATGGGTCGGGCTCTTCTATCTTGTTGTCCTTTCGGTGATTGCGATTGTGTGTCTTATAAAGATGCACAAAAAGAGGCTTGCAGAAGGTCCTGAAAAGAAAGACCCTGCGCATATCGTGGCCTTGCGAAAACTCGACACCTTCCGTGGCGACAAACTTTGGGCTCCGGAAAAGCAGAAGCAGTTCTATTCTGGAGTGACGGACGTGCTTCGTGAGTACATCGCCTCCCGTTATGAAATCGGTGCTATGGAGATGACAACGGCCGAAATATTTCGTGAAATGAAACCGAAGTTCGAGGATGAACCCGCTGACAGAAAAGAACTTCTTAAGGATTTGAAAAATCTTTTTGAGACTTCCGACTTTGTGAAATTCGCCAAACACACTGCAAGTGAGCAGGAGAATGCGGCAGTGCTTCCGCTTGCCGTGAGGTTTGTCACCCAAACCTATCAGGACGATCTTGCAGCACAGGCGGAAGAAAATAAAAAGGAGGGCGAGTGATGTTTTTTGAGTATCCTAAACTTCTTTGGCTCACGGTGGTGCCGGCTCTGCTGCTGGTTCTCTACATTCTGCGCGAGGTTTTCGGACGCCAGGCTCATCTGCGCGTGTCTGCAAGTGCCCCGTGGCTCAAGGCGGGACATAGCGTGAAGGAATATCTTCGTCATCTTCCTTTTGTCTTGATGCTGCTTGCGCTGGTTATGATAGTTATCGCCATTGCACGCCCGCGCTCATCGGAGAAAATGGAAAAGATTGACACCGAGGGAATTGACATAGTCTTTGCTATGGACGTTTCCACTTCCATGCTTGCCCGTGACTTCAATCCGGACCGAATCAGTGCTGCGAAAGATATAGCAATCGAATTCATATCCCAAAGGCCTTCAGACCGTATGGGAATTGTCGTTTTTGCCGGCGAAGCATTCACCCAATGCCCTTTGACGACAGACCGTGCGACTCTTATCAACTTGATGAAAGAAATCAGTACCGACCTTATCGAGGATGGTACCGCGATAGGAAACGGGCTCGCGACGGCCGTTGCGCGGATGAAGGACTCCGATGCGAAGAGCCGCGTAGTGATTCTGCTCACTGATGGCGTGAACAACTGTGGAGAAATTGCCCCGGAAACAGCTGCCGAGATTGCCAAAACCTACGGCATTCGTGTCTACACAATCGGAGTGGGTGCAAATGGCACCGCGCCCTACCCGGTGATGACCCCTTGGGGCGTGGAAATCCAGAAAGTGAAGGTTGAGATTGACGAGAAACTGCTTTCGCAGGTTGCCGAGACCACCGGTGGACGCTATTTCCGCGCTACGGATAACACCAAACTCGCCGAAATCTATTCAGAGATAAACAAGATGGAGAAGGCCAGGACAACAATCGACAGTTTCCCTGTCTACAAGGAACTGTTCGGAACATACGCGCTTGTCGCCCTAATTGCCCTGCTTGCCGCATTCATCCTTCAGGTCGCGGTTTTCAGAAAACTGCCGTAAAAAATGATTGATTATGCTGTATTTTGCTGATGCTCAATATCTTTGGCTTCTGTTGCTTGTCCCGCTCTTTCCTGTGGTATACGCCATTTTCCGCAGAATGCGTAAAAAGCGTGTTGCCTCATTCGGAGATCCGGATCTGGTGGCAGGGCTGATGCCTTCATATTCCGGGGCCCGCGGATGGTGGAAAGTCGTCCTGTTCAGCCTCGGATTCGCTTTCTTCGCTGTCGGTATGGCACGTCCTCTGATTGGCGCGAAGCTAAAGGAGCACGAGACTAAAGGTGCCGAGGTGGTGATTGCACTCGACGTTTCAAACTCTATGCTTGCCCAGGATTATTCTCCGAACAGACTTGAGCGTGCGAAACTTGCCATCTCCAGACTAGTCGACAAACTTCGCGACGACCGAATAGGACTCATCGTTTTCGCCGGCAGTTCCTATGTTCAGTTGCCGATTACGACAGACTATGTTTCCGCAAAAATGTTCCTGAATACCATCTCCACCGAGTCTGTGCCTATTCAGGGAACAGCGCTCGCCGATGCCATAAATACGGCAGCCCGCTCTTTCAGCGCACAGAGCGAGAAGAGTCGTGCGATAATAGTCATCACTGACGGTGAGAACCACGAGGATGACCCGGTCAAGGCCGCGAAACAGGCAGCCGAGTTGGGAATAAAGGTCTATACAATCGGTGTGGGCTCTCCGGAGGGTAAGCCTATTCCGCTGAAGGATGGTGGACTTATGAAAGACCGTGAAGGCAACATTGTCGTGACACGTCTTGACGAGAATACACTGAGGGAAATAGCTTCCGCCGGTAATGGGGCGTATGTGCGTGCGGGAAACAGCGAATTTGGTCTCAATCCGATAATCGATGACATAAAGAAGATGGACGCAGAGAAGTTCAATTCCGTTGTCTTCGAGGAATATGACGAGCAGTATATGTATTTCTTTGCGTTCGCGCTGTTTTTCTTTGTTCTCACTTGTCTCATCGGGGATCGGAAGACGAAGTTCAGCCTTTTCGGCGCGAAGAAATGATGTTTTGGAAATTCTGGATATGAAAATGATGAAAAAAATATATTTTATGCTGCCGGCTCTCGCACTGATGATGCTTCTGCCTGCCGTGGCATCAGCGCAGACGGACAGAAAGGACGTGCGGCGCGGCAACCGCGACTATCGGAAACAGAATTGGAAGGAAGCCGAGATCGACTATAGAAAGGCTCTTGTGAAGGACTCTATGTCGGTGGCGGCCAATTACAACCTCGCTGCGGACCTCTACAGACAGGGTGACGCTCAGGGAGCGATTAAATCGATGCAGAAAATTGAACAGGGCGCGCTTGAGGGAGGCCATGGTGCTGACTACTACTATAATCTCGGAGATATGGCGCTCGCGGCAAAGGATTACAAGACGGCTGTCGATGCCTTTGCAAAGTCTCTTCTTATGCGTCCGGACGACCTTGATGCGAAGGAGAACTATATCTATGCCCGTAAGATGCTTGAAAACCAGCAGCAGAACGGAGGGGGTGGCGGACAGGGCGACCAGAATAAGGATGACCAGAACAAAGACCGGCAAAGCCAGGATAATCAGGACCAGAACCAGAATCAGGATAATAACGACAAGAACAATCAGGACAAGAATGACAACGGTGACGGGCAGAACAACGACAGCAATCAGGACAACAACGACGGCGGTCAGCAGCCCCCGCAGGACAATCGTGACGGGCAGGGACAGCCTCAGGAGCAGAAGATAAGTCCACAGGCGGCCCAACAGATGCTCCAAGCCATTCAGGCCAAGGAAAAGGAGACCCAAGACAAGGTCAACAAGGAAAAGGCAGCAATGGTCAGGTCCCGTCAAAAGGAAAAGAACTGGTAGTAAGAGGATATATATATATATATATGATGAGGAAATTATTTGCAGGCATACTTTGGGCGTTTGCAGCGGTGACGGCAGCAGCACAGACGTCAATTCAAGTTCAGACCCACAATGTCGTGGATCTTAACGAACAGTTTAACGTAACCTTCGTTATAGAGGGAGAGAACTCCGCCTCGGACTTCAGTTGGGAGTGTCCGGCGGACTTTGACCTTGTTTGGGGACCGCAGAAGAGTTCTTCTTCAAGCATCAGCATAATCAATGGCAAACGTACTGCATCAAGGCAGGTGTCCTACACCTACATACTTATGCCTAAATCAGCGGGGGAGTTCACGCTTCCTTCTGCATCTGCAAAGGTCAAAGGCAATGAGATAGTTTCACGTCCGGTGACCATTTCCGTGGTCAGACAGAACAATCCGTCGTCGTCTCAGTCCTCTACCAGCCCGCAGTCCGGCTCGAACGGCGTTCCTTCAGATCCGAGCGCGGCCGGTGGCTCGGGAGCAAGGCAGAACGGAAGTGGCGTTGGACGCGCGGGAGAAACATCCACGGGTGAGATAATCCTCAGTCTCTCTCTTGACAGAACCAATGTTGTTGTCGGACAGCCTATTAACGCGACGCTCAAAATTTATCAGAGGGCCAATCTCTCCGGATTCGAGAATGCTAACTTCCCATCATTCACAGGGTTCTGGAGTCAGGAGGTCGAGGCTCCGACAAACATCGAGTTCACGCGGGAGACCTACAACGGAAAGATCTACGATGCAGCCGTGCTCCGTCGCTATGTGCTTATTCCTCAGCAGACAGGCAAATTGACCATTGATCCTGCCGAGCTAGTGTGCCTTGTCAATGTCAGGGTGCAGTCGCGTACCGGAAGCATCTTTGACGGCTTTTTTGACGACTACACGACGGTGAGGAAAAAAGTCTCCTCAAGTGCCGTTACGGTGAATGTGTCACCGCTTCCAGCCGGTGCCCCGGCATCATTCGGCGGTGGTGTGGGCAAGTTCAGCATAAGCGCAAAACTCGCCAAGGACAACCTGAAGGCTCATGAGGCTAATTCTCTGATAGTCACCGTTTCAGGTCGTGGTAATGTTTCCCTCCTCGGGGCTCCGAAGGTCAGCTTCCCTCTTGATATGGAAGTTTATGACACTAAGATTACGGACAAAAGTGCCAAAGGCTCCATTTCAGGTTCCAAAGAATTCGAGTTTCCTTTCATTCCGCGTAGTCCCGGAGAGTTCACAATTGAGCCGATTCAGTACAGCTACTATGACGTCGAGGCCGGGCGTTATGTCACGGTGCAGACGCAGCCTATAAACTTCACGGTCGAAAAAGGCGCTGACATTCCGTCCGGAGGCGCGGTAGTTCCAGGAGTTCAGCAGAACGATGTCCGCAGTCTCGGTCAGGACATCCGGTTCATATCCACAAAGCCGACACGACTTTTGGAAAAGGGCCATTTCTTCGTAGGCTCTGCTGTTTTTGTTGCGGTCTGCCTCCTTATTCTCCTTGTCTCAGCCCTTTGCTGGTTCGCTTTCCGGAGAATGGCGGCAAGGCGTGCCGATGTCGTCGGCAACAGAAATAGAAAGGCCACAAAGAAAGCTCTGAAGCAACTCAAGACAGCTTCCGTGTTCCTCAAACAGAATCTCTACACGGCATTCTATGAGGAACTTCACAAAGCTTTGCTCGGTTTCATCGCTGACAAACTGAACATTCCGATGTCCGAACTGAACAAGGAAAACATCTCTGCAAGGCTTACCGAAGGCGGTGTGCCGGAAGAGACTGTGACGGCCTTCGTTGGACTCATAGATGACTGTGAGTTCGCCCGTTATTCACCGTCATCCGGAAACGAGGCAATGCAGGCTCACTACGAAAAGGCTGCCGAACTTATATCTACAATTGACTCTTCTATGAAATCAGGAAAGAAAATGCCCGTGGCCGGTGTGGCCACTATGGTCGTCATACTCGCACTGATGTCGTTCCCGATGCGGGCGCAGGAACAGCCTCTCCAGACTTCTCCGGAGGTCTCGGCTGAAGAGCAGAAGGAATACCCGCAGCAACTTTGGGAGAAGGCCAATGCCGCTTACTCGGATGGACGCTGGGAAGATGCCGCGTCCGGGTACGAGATGATAGTCTCTCTCGGTCTGGAATCCCCTCAACTCTACTACAATGCCGGCAACGCATGGTTCAAGGCCGACAATCTCGGCAAGGCAATCGTGAACTACGAGCGCGCCCTCAAGATAGACCCGTCATATTCGGATGCCCGCTACAATCTGGAGTTCGCGAACAGCCGCACGCAGGACCGCATAGATGCCGTTCCGGAATTTGTCCTGAAGACATGGACTCTGAGGCTCTGCTACCTTCTCGACTCCGATGCTTGGGCAATCATATTCATAGTATTCCTCGTTCTTGTCTGCGCGATGCTGCTGCTTTTCTTCCTCGCTCCCACGACAGCTTGGAAACGCACCGGGTTCATTACCGCAATAGTCTGCTTCCTGTTTGGGGGCGCGGCTCTCGGCTTTTCGCTTCACCAGAAGGACGACTATTTCCTTCGCGACGAGGCTATAGTGATGAAGCCGGTCATATCCACGAAATCCTCTCCGGATGGAAAGATGGACCTGTTCATACTCCACGAAGGCACGAAAGTGAAGATAATCGACTCTGTCGGAACGTGGACGAATGTCGAGATTTCTGACGGACGGCAGGGTTGGGTTCAGTCCGGCGACATAGAAATAATTTAGCAAAATATGCAATTGTTTTAGGGTTTGGTTCAAATGTTTCCGAATAAGGGATCTATTTGTTGCGGCATCACCGGTAAAGTCGTAAATTTGGGAAAATTTTAATAATTAATAACATGTCAATGAAGCGTAAGTTTTCAACACTTCTGTGTGTTCTTGTTGGAGCGATGGCTCTCGGAACGAATGTTTCCGCGAAGGAAAAGACATCCCTGGAATTTTGGAAAGACCCAAATCTGAATGAGGTTAACCGCCTCCCGATGACTACCACGTTCGCGACCGACGGGCTAAAACTCAGTTTGAGTGGGCTCTGGAAGTTTAATTTTAACAAAGATCTGAACACTCGTCCGACCGATTTCTATCGTGATGGTTACGACGATTCGCAGTGGGGTACGATTCCGGTTCCCGGGCTTTGGGATCTGAATGGTTATTGTGATCCTATTTATGTGAACACTCCATATCCTTGGGATGGCCATTTCCCCAACACTCCTCCGATTGTACCGGACGAGCACAACTATGTGGGACAGTATCGCCACAACTTCTTTCTCGGTGAGGAGTGGAAGGGACAGGACATAGTCCTGCATATCGGTTCGGCCACTTCAAACGTGAAGGTCTGGGTGAACGGAAAGGAAGTCGGCTACAGCGAGGACTCCAAGCTTGAAGCCCGTTTTGACATTACGAAATTTGTGAAACTTGGCGAGAATACCATCGCTCTTGAGATTTTCCGCTGGTGCGACGGTACCTATGTGGAATGTCAGGATTTCTGGAGATATGCCGGAATTGCCCGTGACATCTATGTGTTCTCCCGTGCAAAGCAGAGAATAGAGAATATTCATGTGAGCGGTGATGCTGACGGACGCTATAGCATTGTTGCCGAGACCACTTCCGGCGTGGCTAAGGTCCGTTGGCAGATTGTTGATGCCGCTGGAGAGATTGCCGCATCGGGCGATGCTTCGGTGAACGTGAAGGACAAGTCCGGGAACGGCTTTTCTTGTGCGAGGGTTGAGGGCGGTCTTCCTGCTGCCAAACTTTGGACAGCTGAGACTCCGAACCTCTATACTCTTGAACTCATTGCCTTGAACAAAAAGGGAGTGGAGACCCAGACCGCATCTCTCAAGTTTGGATTCAGAACTGTGGAAATCAGTGGTGGACAACTGCTTGTGAATGGTCAGCCGGTGCTCATCAAAGGTGTCAACCGTCACGAAATGAACGCCTACAAGGGTTATGTGGTGTCACCTGCCGATATGGAGAGGGATATCCTCATAATGAAGCAACTGAACTTCAATGCTGTGCGCACTTGCCACTATCCTGACGATCCCCTTTGGTATGACCTCTGCGACAAATACGGACTTTACGTTGTTGACGAGGCTAATATCGAGGGACATGGAATGGGATATGGCCCGGAGGCCCTTGCAAAAAACCCTGACTATCACAAGACTATAGTCGAGAGAGTGCAGCGCATGGTTCAGCGCGACTACAATCATCCGTCGGTGATTATATGGAGTCTCGGTAACGAGACCGGTGCAGGGCAGAATTTCTTCGATGCCTATGACTGGCTTAAGGAGTGGGATGAGACCCGCCCTGTGCAGTATGAACGTAATGTCTACGAAAAACCGAACCATAAGGGGACAGACATTGTCTGCCCTATGTATTGGGACTACAAACAGTGCGAGAACTATGTAAAGGGCAATCCGGACAAGCCTCTCATTCAGTGCGAGTATGCTCACGCCATGGGTAACTCTGTCGGCGGATTCAAGGAATACTGGGATCTCATCCGTAAGTATCCTCACTATCAGGGTGGCTTCATCTGGGACTTTGTGGATCAGGCCGTGTGGTGGCCGGTTGATGCGGAGAAATATGGTACTGATCACATCTTCGCGTTTGGCGGCGACTTCAACGATTACGACCCTACCAACGAATCGTTCAACTGCAACGGAGTCATCGCCTCTGACCGCAGTCTTCATCCTCATGCCTATGAAATTGCATATCAGCAGCGCAGCATCCTCACTTCCTCACCTGCGGAACAGGCACTTGATGGCAAGGTGGACATTTTCAATGAGAATTTCTTCATTGACCTTTCCAGATACGAACTTTCATGGACTGTTGAATGTGACGGCGAAGCTGTTCTCAGCGGTCATGCTTCGGAGGAACTCGCCATTGCGCCTCAGAACAGCAGCAAAGTGAATCTCGGCTATACGGCCGCTGACGTGGTCGATGCCTGTGGAGGCTCTTTAGACGGCCATGATGTCTACCTCAATGTCCGTTACACTCTCAAGAAGAAAGACGGCATACTTCCGGCAGACAGTGAAGTTGCCTACGATCAGATTTGCATTGCCTCCGCTCCGAACGCGGCATACGTTCCGGAAGTTCACTCTTTCCGCATCGCCGATGGCGAGACTACTGTTTCTTTCTATGGAATAATGCCTTATGAAGGAGTGCTTGCTGAGCGTGGTGACGTGTGGAAAGCCACGTTCGACAAGACTACCGGTGCGCTGATAAGTTATACGCTCAACGATAGACCGCTCCTGTCGCAGCCTCTTGAACCTTGCCTGTGGCGTGCGGCGACCGAAAATGACATGGGCGCGAACTACAGGGGTAAGAAGCTCCCTGAGTCGCAGAAACTCTGGCGTGACGCCGAGTATAAGGCTGTTTCGTTCACATTCGAAGACAAGGGAGACTTCGTTCTTGTCACGACGGAATATGCACCGATTGGTGAGGCGGCGAAGATTGCTGTCACATACAGCATATATGGCGACGGTGCGATTTCAGTCAGCGAATCCCTCAAGGATGCCGGCAAATTGGCTGATGCTCCGATTTTGAACCGCTTCGGAATGCGCCTCGCGATGCCTGGAGAGTTCTCCAATGTCGAGTTTTTCGGCAACGGACCTTTTGAAAACTACAGTGACCGCAACTCGGCAGCCCTTATGGGACATTATGTGCAGAGGGTTGAGGACCAATATCATTACGGCTATGTCCGTCCGCAGGAATCCGGAACGAAGACTCAGCTCAAGTGGTTCCGCGTCCTGAACGACAACGGCACGGGCCTGGAGATTTCTTCTGACGCTCCGTTCTCCGCATCAGCACTCCCGTTCTCGACCGAGCAATTGGATTGCGCAAAGAGCGGCACACGTCATTCCCTCAAGTTGAAGGCTATTGCGTTCGAGAATCAGCGCTGCAACGGACTGACATGGGTTAACTTTGATCTCGTTCAGATGGGACTCGGCTGCGTTGACTCATGGTCGCATCTTCCGCGCACCGAATACCTTGTCAAGCCGCAGGAAATGACGTTCAACTATGTCATAAGGCCGGTGGAGAACTGAGAAGCTATTTGCAGCGGGGACAGATTCCCTTGATGACAAATGAGTAGGCGCGCGGTTCAAAGCCTTCCGGCACCTGCATCCAGTCGAGGTTGATGTGTTCCATGCAGTAGGAGCGGTGGCATCGCTCACAATAGAAATGAATATGTGCATCGTGGTGGTCGCAATGGCCTTCCTCGGTGCACAATTCGTAATTTATGATCCCTCGTCCATCCTCAAATGAGTGCACGAGATCCTTCTCCAAAAACAGTGTCAGTGTCCTGAACACGCTGGACTTGTCCATGGACTCAATCTGGGTCTCAAGGTCGGTGAGACTCATCGGATGTCCGGCCTCTCCGAGCGCCTTAAGTACGAGTATCCTATTTGCAGTCGGCCGTATTCCTTTGGCTTCCAGCCGTTCTTCTGTTTCGTGTGTGTGCATGTCGAGACTATCTTTGTGTCGTAGGCAGAACTTTGGAGCGTCCGCTGTCTATCGCCCGCCTGATAGTGCAAAAATAGCAATTTTGTCCGATTCCTATTCAGATTTCGTCCGCGAAGCGATACCTTCCGAGCAGACACGCTCCGAGGACACCGGTCTTGTCTGGGTTTTCTGCCTGTATGATGCGGACATTCTTATACATGAGCTTTAGCGAAAACTTCCGGACGCTGGACTTGATTGCCTCGAAGAAGTAGATACTGTCGCGGCTCAGCACCCCACTTAGAATGACTGCTTCCGGGTTGAAGAGGTTTATAAGGTTGGCGATCTGCTTGCCAAGTTCCATCCCCATTTTCTCGATTATGTCTATGCACAACGGGTCTTCCCTGTTAATCGCCGTGATGATGTCGGATGGCGTGAGTTCGTTGCCGTTCGCTATCCTGCTTCGTAGTATGCTCGCCTCACCGTTCTTTATCCGATCTGTGAGATGCCTCTGCATGGCCATTCCTGAAACCTCAGTTTCCAGACACCCTTTCTTTCCACAGTGACAGATTATTTCGTTGTTGTAGACATTCATGTGTCCGAACTCTCCGGCATACCCGTTGCTCCCGCAGTATATCTCCCCGTTCAATACGATCCCGAGCCCCAGACCCCAGTTTACGTTGACAAGCAGGAAGTTTTTGAAGCTGTCCTTGTTGTAGAGATGGAGTTCTCCGAAGGTCATTGCCCTGGTATTGTTCTCGATGATTACTCTCAATCCCGTCTTTTCGCTCAAGGTCTCGGCGAGCGGAGTGTCGTCTCCTTCAAAGTTGAATGCGCTATGACTAATTCCAGCGTTTGTGTCTATCCTTCCGGAAATGCTGAAGCATACAAAGGAAATCTTGCCCTTGTCAATTTCGAGACTGTCTATGAAAGAAAGGATTTTGCTGCACATTTCTTCCATGTAGGGGGGGGGGTATTGCTATAGACAAAATCCAGGCATTCGCCCTCGGTGATGACGTTTCCTGAAAGATCCATCGCGCACATCTGCAGCGCGTGGCTTTGGATGTCCACGCCGACAAAATATCTCGCGTCGGAGCAAGTCTTATACACCATCGGTTTTTTGCCCCTGCTCAGGCTCTTCTTTCCGGCAGCCGTAACAAGTCCCTGATCCATGAGTGTGTTGATGTATTTCGTCACTGTCGGGATGCTGTAGCCGCAGTGTTCTGAAATGTCCGAAATCATCATCCTTCCGCTGTCCATCAGACATCGTAGGATACTCTTTCTTATCTCTCTTGCCTTGCTTGGCCTCTCGCTTTCCGATAATTTCCCTGTATCCATATTTTCCTCGTTTTTCGTTTGTACCGGGTAAAGTTATACAAAGTCGTTGCGAAAACAATAAAATAAAATGATTTAATTGTTTTACGGGTCAGTCCTTTTGTATAAATAAAATGATTTATTAATTAATATGTCGCCACTCGCTGTTAATTAAGTGATTCTTAGTAATTTGTGATTAGGTATGTCTTTGCGGGTAAATAAAGTTTTAGTGACTTTTTGTTTGTTGGATTATAGAAAATATCTTGCGTCCGTTTTCTAAGGCAGAAATTTGAAGAATTATTAAAAATATCCTCTGCCGGAAAAGGAACTAATAACTAAATCAACAGACAATGAGAAAAACTCGATTAATCAGCATCTGCGTTTTCTCCTTATTCCTTCTGGATTTTGCGGTCATGCTCTCGCCCGGTACGGACAGGATCGCATCCGCTTCCGAGAGCACGCAAGCTCAGGACGAGCGGGTTATCAGGGGAGTAATCCTTGACGCGAACGGCGAGCCGGTAATCGGCGCATCGGTCATCCAGTCCGGCACATCCAATGGTGTAGTAACATCCGTTGATGGTACATTTTCTATCAAGGCTCCTCAAGGGGCGAAAATGGACGTGTCATGCCTCGGCTACAATGACTTGTCCTTCACCGTTGACAAGAGAGATCGCTATGACATCCGGCTCATGGAGTCTTCCGAGTTCCTTGACGAGGTGGTTGTAGTCGGAATGAACAACCGCCAGACAAGGCGTTCCATCACCGGCGCCGTCTCAACCATCCAGACAAAGGAACTTGTGCAGTCTCCAGTGGCGAACATTTCCAACGCACTTGCCGGTAAGCTCCCGGGACTCATTACGGTACAATCTTCTGGCGAACCGGGAGCCGATGCCTCATCGCTCTATGTGCGCGGGCTCGGAACATACGGAACCAGTGCTCCTCTTGTGGTCATTGACGGACTTCCTAGAAACAAGGCCGACTTCGACATGCTTGATCCGAATGAAATCGAGTCTATCACCATACTTAAGGATGCCTCCTCCTCTTCGCTCTATGGAATTCAAGGTGCGAACGGAGTCATCGTTGTGAGCACCCGACGCGGAGGAGGAAACGAGGCTCCGAAGATTTCCTTCACCATCCAACAGGCCCTCCAGCAGCCTATTCGTCTGCCTGAGACCATGAGCTCATACGAACAGGCTCTTTACAACCGCGCAGTCGACTACAACGACGGACAGCCTGAACGTTATACCGGAGAGGTGCTTGAAATCATAAAGAACGGCTCCGATCCCTATCAGTACCCGAACACCGATTGGTTCGATGTCGTTCTGAAAAATCATTCGTGGCAGCAGCAGTACAACATCAATATCTCCGGTTCGCTCGGCAAGAACAACCGCGTGAACTACTTCATTTCCGGAAGTTATATGAATCAAGGAACTCTGCTCAACCATACGGACGAGTTTACCGCCAACTACGGGGTGAAGCCCAAGTACGATAGGTGGAACTTCCGTTCCAACCTCGATGTGCAGGCTACCAAGCGGCTGAACATCAGGATTGACATGGCCGGCCGCCTTGAAACGAGGATTGGACCGAGCGAGAGCTTCACTCATGTGTTCAACATCATCACAAGCCGCCTCCCGGGTTCGCAGTCAATCTATAACCCTGACGGCACGCTCGCGGCCGGCTCCGCGCTTGAGATTCCGTACCAGAACAACCCTTATGGAGTCATCACCCGCAGCGGCTACTACAACCGTGGCAGTAATGTGATGTATGGAACCATATCCGCGAAATATGACTTTGACTTCATCACCGAAGGTCTCAGTGCCCAGGCATATTTCAGTTTTGAGAATACCAACAGCCTCCAAAGGGTGTGGCGGCAAGACTTCGAGCAATTCTGGTATAGGGGACCTGATGCTATTACCGGTGAGCCTGTCTACCAGGACTATACTACCAACGGCCGTCTTCAGGCCTCCACATGGTCGTCCGTCGAGCGCTACACCTACTACGACCTTCGCTTGAACTATGACCGAGACTTCGGTCGTCACTCGGTTCACGCGCAGCTGCTCGGTAACCGCACGCTCAAAAACCTCTATAGCTCCGAGTATATGTATGCCTATCAGGGTCTTAGCGCCCGTGCTGCCTACAACTTTGCTCAGCGTTATTTTGCCGAGTTCAATCTCGGTTATAATGGTTCGGAGAACTTCCCTAAGGGCAGGCGCTACGGAGTATTCCCTTCCTTCTCCGCCGGCTGGGTCATTAGTGATGAGCCTTGGCTTCATTCGCCCGACTGGCTCAAGATTCTCAAGATAAGGGGTTCTTACGGAACTGTCGGAAATGACCAGATTGGCGGCAACCGTTTCCTTTATATCAGCGAGTTCGGTCCAGGAGGAGGACTCGGAAGCATATTCCCGAACGGGTATTATTTCGGAACGACGAATGGCGGAACTTCGGCCGCCGGCGGGCACAACGAGACCCGTGTCGGCAACGCCTATGTCACATGGGAGAAGGCCTACAAGACCAACGCCGGATTCGATCTCTCGCTCTTCGAGGGCAATGTGCTTAACTTCACGGTGGACTATTTTCACGAGAGACGCGACAATATCCTAACAGCTGCGGGAAGCGTCCCGGACTATGTCGGCATCACCAACATTGCCCCGCGAAACTCCGGAAAGGTTGTGAATCAGGGTGTGGAGGGGGAAATCCGCTTCTTCAAGGCGTTCTCCAAGGACTTTTCGATTTTCTCCAACCTCCAGATGACGTGGGCGAAGAACAAGGTGCTCGAAAATGACCAACCGGCTCCAGCATACGACTACCAGGACCTTCGCGGCTATGAAATCGGCTATGCCCTCGGCTACAAGTCAATAGGCTTCTTCGAGAGTCAGGAGGATATCGACGGCAGCCCGGCGCAGAAGTTTGGTCCGGTGATTCCTGGCGACATTAAGTATCAAGACACCAACGGCGACAACGTGATTGATCCTTCCGACCGTGTGCCTATCAAGTGTTTCTCCGTGCCCACGCTCACCGGCGGCCTCTCAGTCGGCTTCAATATCCACGGCTTTGACTTCAGCATGTTACTGAGCGGTGCAATGGGAGGAACGGCCCGTCTGTGGTCTTATCCGTCCAGTGTCATCAATCTGCGCAGATGGACCAAGGAAAATAAGGATGCGATACTCCCTGTTGCACACACCACTGCGAACAACAACGTTATTTCAGATCAGAACCTCATGAAGACCGACTACCTCAAGCTTAGGAACATCGAGCTCGGCTACACCTTCCCGACCGCGTGGATGAAGAAGATTCACGTCACCACGGCACGAATCTATGTGAATGCGCAGAATGTGGCTGTGTGGGACAGGATGTGGCTCAAGGATCGCGACCCTGAGTCTGCCGGATCCGGAACACTTCCTTATCCGCTCCAGAGAGTGTTCAATATGGGACTTCGCTTTGAATTACAGTAAATTATGATAGAGATGAAAAGAATATACTATGTTTTTACCGTCATTGCCGCTGCCTCCATTGTCGTTTCCTGTGGCGACTTCCTTGAACGTGCTCCGGGTGACAACATGACCAAGGAGGAATTGTTTTCCAAGATTGAGACGGCGGAGCGCTATCTGGATAATGCCTATGTCTATCTTCCGGACTTCCAGTGCAATACGGAAGACCTTACAGGTCGTTACAAGCTCGGCGGCGCTACCGACGAAATCGGCTTTCAGCAAGCTTCCGGTTATCCGGCATCGCCTTTCGACATCAACCTCGGAAGCTGGAACCCGACCCAGATGCCGATGGCACGCAATTGGAGCGACTTCTACGGCTGCATTAGGCGCTGCAATATGTTCATCGAGAATTACGACCTGATTCCTGAAGATATGTCGGCCGGTGGGGCGAGCAACCGGAAGGAGAGGTTGCTTGGTGAGGCCTACGGACTCCGTGGTTACTACTATTTTCTGCTCTTCAAGCAGTGGGGTGGCGTACCGATTCTGAATTCAGTGCTCGACCCGGGAAACGTCGAGTCGCTCAATGGAATCAAGAGGGCGAGTGCGGAGGAGATCGTGAACCAGATTCTCTCTGATATGGATGAGGCTATGCTTCACCTCCCGGAGAAGCACGACGACGCCAACTTTGGCCGTTTCACCTCCGTCGTTGCGGCTGTGGTGAAGGCTCAGGTGAAGCTCTATTGGGCCAGCAAGTATTGGAATAGGGACAATGACACTGCGCGTTGGGAAGATGCTGCGGAGGCAAACCGTGAGGCTTTGAATATGGCTGAAAAGGCGGGTTACATTCTTGCCCCGACCTACACGGAGATGTTCAACAAGGCCGCTATTTCAAGCGAGTTCATCTGGACGAAGAATTCTGAGCACTATGAGTGCTACTGGTGGGATTTCTACGCGATGCCACTTGGTTATAATGCCTACAATGTCGACGGACCGCTTCAGGAGATTGTGGATGACTTCGAGATGAAGGCAACCGGGAAAATTCCTGTAACAGGTTACAATGCCGACAATACGCAGATTATTGACGTGACTTCCGGCTATGACCCCGAGCATCCGTGGGAAGGGCGAGATGACAGGTTCTACAGTTGCATACTTTACAACGGGGCGATGCTCCAAGGCCGTCCGATTGACATCTCTGCCAACGGGAAGGACAATATCAACATCGGTTCAATCATCCGCACGAACTACTTCACGAGAAAATATCTCGACGAGAACCACAACCTCGTGACCAACGCCAGCTGGACCTACCGCCGCTTCGCCATTATGAGGACATCTGAATTGTATCTGAACTATGCCGAGGCGCTGATTGAGATGGGCGGCGCTTCCAACCTTGAACGCGCCAAGGAACTCATCAACACCATTCGCCGCAGGGCCAAGTGCGCCGTCGAGCTCCCGTCCGGGCTCACTCAGGAGCAGCTTCGCGCGAAGGTCCGTCAGGAGCGCAGGATGGAGCTTGTGTTCGAGAACCACAGGTTCTGGGACGTGCGCCGCTGGATGATTGCGGAGACGGTGGACAACAAGACCGTGCATCGCGTGGCCGTGGATGCCGACGGCAAAATCACCTATCCTGTATTCCAAAAGAGGGTGTTCGATCCTGCGCGCCACTACCTCTTCCCTATTCCTCAGACAGAAATTGACAAGAACCGCGCTTTGGAGCAGAATCCTGGCTGGTGATAAAAGTAAATAACTAATAACTTTAAATCTGAATTATTATGAAAAGAATCATGCTTGCAATCAGTGCCGTAGCCCTTGCTGCCGGACTGTTTGTCTCCTGTGAAAAGACTCCTCAGGACAACGGAAAGCCTGCGGACGAAAAGATTACCGTCAACATGAAGGCTGATGCCGCATTCGCGGCGGACAACACCGCGAAACTTACGCTTGAACTTTCCAAAGCGGCTTCCGCTGACGTGACCGTGACCCTGGCCAAGGCTCCGGTTCAGAGCGGCAATAACGAGGTGCCGGCCGATTTCTCGAAGAACGTGAAGATAGAGAAAGGCAAGACTTCCGTTGATGTCAAGGTTGAGGCCGATGTCCTTGGACTTGATTCTGGTGAGTACCAGACGGCGATTCAGATAGCCTCAGTCAAGGGCGCTGAGAAATCTGAGAACTCAGTAGTCTACATTGCGCTTAGCTATTCTTTCAAACCGGAGGTGAATCTCTATGCCGACAACACTTTCGCTGGTGACAAGACCGCGAAGATTCGCGTCGCCCTTGCAAAGGCAACCACGAAGGACGTGAAGGTGAAACTTGCGTCTGCCGCGGACAACAAATATATGGTGACAATAGCACCTGCCGAACTTACGATTGTCGCTGGGCAGACTGAGGCCGAGGCCGTTGCGACGATTGATGTGCCGGAGAGCGTTGAGATTGGCGTCACTCCTCATGTAATTGATATCGTTGAGGTCGAGAATGCGGTAAAGGGCAAGGTTACCACAGCGACCATAAACCTCGCATATCCGTTCTCTTACGCAATCACCATTGATGGAGACTTTTCCGACTGGGACAAGGACGGAATCATCACCTATTCGCTTCCAGAAGGAACGGTTCTTTATCCGATGATTCGCAAGATGAAGCTTACCGGTGACAGCAAGACCGTATATCTTTACTTCGAATTTGTAGATCCTGGCACGATTGAATATTACAGTAGCAACAAGAAGGAAGTCCGCAAGGGCGAGCCTCTCGCAAGCAACACTCTGCCTATCGACATCTGGATTGATGCGGACGGAAATATCGAGACGGGATGCTATGTGGCGGCAACAGATAACGAAACCGTCTATCCTCCGTACGCTCAGGATAATATGGGACTTGAGTGGTATATCGAAGGCGGTTTCCATATGGGTAATCCGTTTACAGATTTCACGGGTCTGACGGCTTATTTCTATGGCGGAAAGGATAAGGATAATGTGTGGAGCGGAGGACTTGCTTCGCAGGCTGGCAACTATACGGCAGCCGAGTTTTTCGGACAGGTCGCTTTTGACGAGGGCAAGAACCTCGGTCAGGCAGAGGTTATGTTCGACAGGAAATTCTTCAAGATGACTACGAACAAGGCAAGGTTTGCCATCAAACTTATGGATGCTCCTCTTAACTGGAATGCAATAGGCTATCTTCCGCAAGGCAACGCTACCGACATGAAGAATCCTGAGTCAAGAACGCAGGTTGATATGGCAACCGTAATCCTTCCAGACTATGTTGAATAAACTCGCCAGATTTTCGACACTTTTTGCAGCCTCTTTCCTGCTGCTCGCGTTTTGCGCGGGCTGCGGGAAGAAGGCCGACGAGCCTTTCTTCAAACTGCGCGGAGTCATCCTCTGCTGGGACGACATCAAGAATCCTGACGTCATTGACTGGATCGACTTGATGAAGAAGAATGGGCTGAACACTATCAGCGTATGCGGGCACCCGTACGATAGCCCCGAGTACTACGAGTTCCGTCAGAAATGCATAGACGCCGGACTTGACTTCGAGTACGAGGAGCACGCGATGTCGTGGTTGCTTCCGCGTGAACTGTTCGCTACCCACCCGGAGTATTTCCGTATGGATGAGAACGGTGTGCGTCAGAGCGACGGCAACGGATGTCCTTCGTGTCAGGAAGGACTTGAAGTTCTGATGTCAAATGTTCCGGAGTTCGTTCGCACCCATCAGCCTTCGAACCACAAGTACTACACATGGCTCTTTGACGGCGGCGATGTCTGTCATTGCGAAAAATGCCGTGGCTACAATGTCGCCGACCAGGGACTCATCTTTGAGAACCACATTATCAAGGCCTTACGCAAGATAGATCCGGAGGCACAACTCGCTCACCTTGCCTACCACAACTCCATTGAGGCTCCCTCATGCGTGAAGCCAGAGGAAGGAATATTCCTTGAGTTCGCACCTTTCTTCCGCACATGGGACCAACCTCTTAAAAATAGGGACGCGGTCGGACGCGACGGTAAGACCACCCACGGCGAGTTTCTTCGCATGCTTGAGGACAATCTCAAGGTTTTTCCTGCCGAGACAGCGCAGGTGCTTGACTATTGGATGGATGACTCACTCTACAGCGGCTGGAAGAAGCCTCAGGTCCAGGTTCCTTGGCATAGGGATGTCTTCCTCTCTGATCTTGAGACATATGCGTCCTACGGAATACGTAACATCACGGCCTATGCCATCTATGTCGACGACTATTATGTCAAGACCTTTGGGGATATATCTTTTGTGGATGACTACGGTCAGGGACTGCTTAATTATCGGGCTAAATAAAAAGCGGATTGCTGCGCACCATCTTTTTATTTAACCCTCCTATTCAGATTATTAAGAGAGAATACCTTTTATTGAGAGTAAAGAATGATGATGAGAAAGGCTGTGTTGATTTTGGCGCTTGCGATATCCGCGCTGACGCTCTCCTGCACTCCGGAGAATACGGGGTCTGCGGTGAACGGGTGGGAGAATATCGGCAAGGATAACCCTGACAAACCGGGACCAGAAGACCCTGAGAAACCGGAAAATCCTGACAATCCTGAGAAACCGGAGCATTTCTTCAAGATGAGGGGGCTCGTGCTCGGTTGGTCCGAGGTGAGCAACGCTAGGGTGATAGACTACATCTCAATTGCGAAGAAGAATGGAATAAACACGTTCAGTGTCTATAACGCCCCTCGCGGTACTCAGGTTTGGACGAATTTTGAGAAAAATTGCAAAGACGCCAAGATTGATATTGAGTTCGAGGAGCACATGATGTCTTTTCTCCTGCCTCGCGGGCGCTTCGACAACTACCCGGACTGGTTCCGAATGGACAAGAAAGGGAATCGCACAAATGATGCGAACGGTTGCCCGTCTTCCGAAGGGGCCTTGAATGAGATCTATCGCAACGCCATAGATATAGGCCGACGCTACGCATCAACGAATCACCGCTACTATTTTTGGCTCGACGATGGTGGGGACATCTGTCATTGTCCAAAGTGCAAGGATTTGAACGCTTCCGACCAAGCCCTTATTTTTGAAAACAAGGCAATCGAAGCCCTCAAAACCATAGATCCGGAGGCGAAGCTCGCGCACTTGTGCTATAGCAATACCCTTGAACCGCCAAGGACAGTGAAGCCGCATGAGGATATATTCCTCGAATTTGCACCATTCTTTCGCACATGGGATCAGCCTCTCGCCAACACATGGGCGAAGGGACGCAGCGGCATCACCCACGCTGAGTATCTCAAGCAACTCAAGGCCAACCTCAAAGTTTTTCCGGCCGCGACCGCGCAGGTGCTCGAATATTGGATGGATGACTCGCTTTTCAGCGGATGGGACGAGAGCAATCTCGTGGAAGTTCCATGGAGCAATGAGATTTTCCTCAAGGATCTTGAAACCTACGCATCCCACGGCATCACCAACATCACCTGTTATGCGGCCTATGTCGGTCCTAAGTATGTGCAGAAATTCGGCTATCCGAAATTTCTTGACGAATACGGACAGGGTCTGATGAACTACGGAGCAGAGAAACAGGGACGATGACGAACAGAAAATAATGAAGATAATGACAAAATGTAGTGTAACTATATTCAAGGCGGCCGCCCTTTTTTCATTCTTTGGGGCGGTCGCTGTTTCCTGCGGCAGGAATGCGGGAGACGGAGGCGCGTTTGTCGTGTCCCCGTCCGCCGCAATCGATGGTCTCCATGCACCTTGGGACTGTCTTGATGACAGAACTCTCTTTCGCTGCTTTTCAGACGGAGAGTCGTTCTATTTCTCTTTTGAAGTCACTGACACGACTCCGACATACGCGGAGAATTTTACGGGTGAGGCTACGGTTGAGAATGAGGACCGGGTGGAGATATTCTTCAGTCCGAAGCGATCAATGGACGATTATTATTGTGCGGAGATTGACCCGCTCGGGCGTGTGCTCGACTACTCCGGTCACTATTACCGTGACATTGACTATGGTTGGGGTTTCCGCACGATGCGTCTTGTTGGACAACTTACTGAAAATGGCTATATTGTCGCCGGAAAGGTCTCCAAAGACGAGCTCCGCGAACTCGGCTGCGACCTTGGAAACGGTTTCTGGATGGGCGTATTCCGAGCGGACTACCATCCTGACATGACCGTGAATTGGTATTCGGCAGTTAGTACGGACGACATATCCCCGGATTTTCATAAACCCGAAGTTTTGTTTTTTACGAAAATAAGATAATGTAATGAGGAAGATAATCCCGTTTTTGACACTTATTCTGGTCGGCACAACGGCCCTGGCGCAGACCGTGACGGTCAAGGACACCGTCTACACGACCTACGGATTTTCGGATCCGAACCCGATTCCACTAACGTCGGGAAATGTGTATCCGTATCATAAATATGAAACTTTCGACTTCGACTCCACGCAGAGGATATGGAAGGTTGTGGTTCTCGAAAACGATTGGATTCGTGTGCGCATAATGCCGGAAATCGGCGGCAAGATATGGTCCGTCTATGATAAGACGACGGGAAAAGAGATGTTCTACGACAACGATGTCGTGAAGTTCCGTGAAATCTCACTCCGTGGCCCATGGACCAGCGGTGGAATTGAGTTTAACTATGGAATCATCGGCCACGCCCCTTCTTGTGCCCATCCCGTTGAGTGGAAGACAGAGGTTAAGGAGGACGGAAGCGTGAGCTGCTACATCGGAGTGCTCGAACTGCTTACCCGCACCTCGTGGACGGTGGAGATCAATCTTCCCAAGGACGCGGTGTGGCTGAGGACGCGCTCGTTTTGGCACAATGCCTCCGGTGAGTATCAACCCTATTACACTTGGGCAAACTCCGGTGTCAAGGCTTCTGACGACCTCGAACTTATATACCCGTCGGTATACACTATAGGGCATGACGGTGTCACCAGCCCATATCCGGTCGATGAAGCCGGTCGCGACCTGTCGCTCTATGCGAATCAGGATTTCGGCATTGACAAATCCTTTCATCCAGGAGGCTCCCACAAGGGCTTTTTCGGTGCATATTGGAAACATGACGATTTTGGAATGCTCCACTATGCCCTTCGCGACGAAAAGCTCGGACGTAAATACTTCAGTTGGGCACAGTCGCAACAGGGTGACATCTGGGTGGGGCTGCTCACCGACAAGAGCCCGCAGTATGTCGAGCTTCAGAGCGGCAGGCTCTTCAACCAGAATCTTCTTAATAGCGTAGATACTCCGTTCAAGCAGACTCTTTTCACGCCTTATGGAACCGACGAATGGAATGAGTATTGGCTTCCTGTGGCGGGAATCGGCGGCGCTGATGAGGTGAGTCTGCGTGCCGTGGTAAAGATGAATGGAAATGTTTTGGGGATATATCCTCTCACCGCCCTTTCCGGAAGGTTTGTGGTCGAGGATGCTTCGGGCCGAGAGATTGTCTCGCGCGAGGTGAGTCTTCCGACTGCTGTGCCGTTCTTTGAGAGATTGCCTGCTGATGCTGTTCCGGTAAAGGTTTATATTGGCTCTTATAGGCTTTGGAGTGTTGACACTCAGGAGATTGACCGTCCCCACAAAATCAATCCGGAGTTCAGTCTCAGCTCTGCCGAGGGGCAGATGATTTACGCGAAATATCTTTACGGAATGCGCTATTACAATGAGGCAGAGATGCACGCAGACAAGGCTCTCGACCTTGAGCCGTCCCTCGCTCCGGCGCTGAACCTCAAGGCGCTTTTGCTGAATAGGAAACTGGACTTTGCCGGTGCTTATGAGACAGCCGGACGCGCATTGGCAATTGATGAGTATGACCCGATGGCGAACTATATATGTGGTCAGGCGTCCGAAGGGCTCGGTAAGATTTACGACGCGATGGATCGTTTCGAGGTTGCCGCCATCACTTCGGAACTGCGCAGCGCAGCGCAAATGCAGCTCGCGCGGCTTCATTTTCTTGACGGTCAGAGGGAACTGGCGGCAGATTACGCACGCAAGTCGCTGGTCGGTAATGCCTACAACCTGTCGGCCTACGAACTGCTCTATCAAGCAGAGCCGTCGGAGAAATGGCTTTCTGCCATCGAGTCGCTTGACCCTCTTTGCCCTTTTCCGGCCATGGAGCGTATGCTTGCAGGGGAGATTTCAGCTTCGGAACTCGTTGCTTCGGTGAAGGAGGAACTTCGCTGGCAGGTCTATCTCGAGTACGCCGCCCTTTATAGCCGTCTCGGTCTTTCCGATAAGGCGACGAGACTTCTTGATTCCTGTCCAGAGCAGAACGCACTGCTTGCTGCGTGGAAGGCATGGCTCAGGAATGACGCGACCGCGCTTTCTTCGGTTGAGGAGTCCGCGATTGACCTTGTGTTCCCTTTCAGAGCGGAGTCATGGCAGCCGCTCGAATGGGCCGTGAAGAACGGCGGTGGATGGAAGGCCGGGTATATGTTCGCGATGCTTGAGGACTTCCTTGGACACCGCGCGGAGGCAGTGACGACATTGTCCGGCTATGAACCTGACTATGCGCCTTTCTACGCTTTTAGAAGCGCTCTTACGGACTCTCAGCCCGATATTGAGAAGGCCTTGAGGCTCGACCCGCTGCAGTGGCGCTATGTCCAGAGCCTCGCCCTGCGGCATTACCGCTCTGGGGACTATGCCAAGGCTCTCAAGGTTGTTGAACCATATTATCTTAGGCATAAGGATAATTTCCACATCGGCGACACCTATCTCAAGACCCTCATCGCCCTTGGGCAGTACGACAAGGCGGACAAGGTCATCACCGGAATGCGCATCCTTCCTTTTGAGGGGCAGAGCGGCAGTCATGTGATGTGGCGCGACATAAAGCTCCACCTTGCGGCAGAGTGCATTGACAGGGGCAACCCGAAGGCTGCCCTCAAGCGCATCGACGAGGCTCTTGAATGGCCTGAGAACTTGGGAGTCGGCAAACCTTATGACGATCTTGTCGACACCTCGTCCGAAGACTTGCTCCGCGCTGTAGCCTACGCCCGTCTTGGAGACTCCGCTAAGGCACAGGAAACCCTCGCGAAACTGTATGATTCCGATGACTCCAAGGTGGAGTTTTTCAAGACTGCTACCACCAAGGTTAACGGCAGATTCCCTAAGATCTCGCCTATGCTCGGTAATATGGACTCGTCATTGGACAAGAAACTGTTCTGAGAAACTGAACGCGGCAATCCGCTTTTTTGCAACCCCGTTATAGGCAGAACAGCATCAGCATCTGCGCAGTAATTACCCTCAAGAACATGCACACCGGGTAGACAGTGGCGTAGGCTACTGAAGGCTCGTCGTCCTCGACCGTGCTCAGCGCATAGTTGAGGGCGATTGGGTTTGCCATCGCGCCGCAGAGCATTCCGACATTGGACGCGTAGTCGGTCTTGCAGAACTTTGACGCCACAAAGCCGATAATCAGAATCGGAACAATGGCGAGCAGGATGCTTACTCCAATCCAAAGCAGCCCTTCCGGGCGGAACACGGTCTCGAAGAACCCTGGACCTGCGCTCAGTCCAAGAGCGGCAAGATAAACCGTCAGACCGAGCTGGCGCAGCATCAGGTTGGCGCTGTAGGTGGTGTAGGTCGTGAGGTGGAAGCGTGGCCCGTAGGCACCCATGAGAATCCCCACAATAATCGGTCCTCCGGCAATTCCGAGCTTAATCGGCACGCTCATTCCCGGGATTGACAGAGGGATGCATCCGAGAATCAGTCCCAGCACGATTCCGATGAAAATCGAGAACATATTCGGATTTCTCAGTTCCTTTTCCTTGTTTCCCAGCACTGCGGCCACATTGTCAATCGCCTTCGCCTGTCCGACGATGGTGAGTTTGTCGCCCATCTGGAGCACGAGGCTGCTCGACGGAAGGATATCGATTCCTGCGCGGTTCACTCTCGTGACATTGATTCCAAATGAGTTACGAAGATGCAGATCCCCGATTTTCGCTCCATTCACCTTTTCCTTGGTCACAAGCACATGGCGTGACACAAGTTGTCCGTCAATCGAGTTCCAATCTATATCCTTCTTGTTCCAATCCTTATTCACAATCTTTCCGAATAGCCGCTCGGCAATCCCGACCTCCTTTTCCTTGCATAGCGCGAGCACGTGTTCCCCCTCTTCGAGCACCGTGTCACCGTTAGGTATTATCACCATTCCCTTCGGCCCCTCCTCATGTTCCTTGTCGGTGAATTTCCATACCCTCGACACCACGATATGAAAGGATGTTCCCTTCATGATTCCCTTAATTGTCTTTCCGAATATCGCCGGATTGCTGATGACGAACTCCGTTATGAATGTCGGATTGTCGTGTAGATCCTTTTCCTCCTTCGTGCCCTTATGGAATATGGCCTTTAGGATTATGACACAGAGAATTACGCACATCACGCCGAAGGGATATCCCACCGCACAGGCCATCGCCATCTCGTTAGAGACAGTAGTTGCGGAAGGCGAGTGATCCAGAAGCGCCTGCTGCGCCGCTCCGAGCATAGGGGTGTTTGTCACCGCTCCAGAGAATAGTCCCATCGACACAGGCAGTGACAAGCCCGTGCACCACCATATTCCGAGCGTCATGAGAATCCCGAGCGCGAGCACTCCGAAAGCCAGCAGGTTCAGCTTGATGCCTCCTTTCTTCAGCGATGGGAAGAAACTCGGTCCCACCTGCACTCCGAGCGCATAGACGAAGAGTATCAGTCCAAAATTCTGCGCAAGCGCAAGCATCTGAGGATCAATCATAAACCCGAGATGTCCCGCGAGAATTCCCGCGAAAAACACAAATGTAATCCCCAGAGACACCCCCTTGAACTTTATCTTGTTGCAGGCCAGCCCCACAGCACAAATCAGCGACAGCACAACAATCGCCTGCGTAAATGTCTGTTTCTCAAATAAGTCTAAAAACCAGTTCATAATCAGTATATGATATAGCCCAACACTCCCGCCACGACAATAATCAGAATCGCGTTCGCCTTAAAGAACATGTGTGCGACGAATGCCGCTGCGAACAGCACCCAAGACTTCCAGTCGGGAAAATTTTCCGGCGTCATCAGAAGCACGGCGGCCGCTCCGATAAGTCCGGCGACTGTGGGTTTCAGCCCGTTCATTACGCCTTTATATATATTGCTGCGGCTGAACCTTTCGAACGCGAAACATATTCCCAGAACAATGAGGAACGATGGCAACACCACGGCGGTCGTGGCTGTAAACGAACCTAAGACGCACATCCATTCCGCCGCACCGGCATTCTGGAGCACCGTATAGCCGATGTATGTCGCAGAATTGATACCTATGGGGCCCGGGGTCATCTGTGAAATCGCCACAATGTCGGTGAACGCCGCATCGGTAATCCATCCGTGAATCTCGACGACCTGATGCTGGATGAGCGAAAGCATCGCGTAGCCCCCTCCGATTGTGAATGCCCCGATGATGAAGAATGTATAGAAAAGTTGAAGGAATATCATGGCTTCCCGGGTTATTTCGTGTTCTCCGATTTCATTCTTTTTTCGCGATATACGGATATCCCGAGGAATATGACGATGACGCAGAGGAGTATATATATAGGTGAGACTCCGAGAAATCCGACAAGGGCAAGAACAACTGCAGAGAGAACCCATTTCCACCATGTGTCGTCCGATTTTCGCGCCATGTTTATCATAGGAACGAGGATAAGTGCGACGACGACGGGACGTATTCCTTTGAATACGCGAATTACAATCGGATTGTCCTGAAATCCGCTGAATGCCATCGCAATCGCGAGTATTATGAGAAATGACGGGAGTATGCTCGCGAGCGTCGCCACGATGCTGCCCTTTACTCCGCGGAGTCTGAATCCGGTGAATATGGATATGTTGACGGCAAGAAGCCCCGGGGCTGTTTGGGCGAGGGTTATGAGCTCGGAGAAGTCATCCTCGCTCAGCCAGTTCCTGCGCACGATTTCGTTCTGGATGAGCGAAATCATGGCGTAGCCTCCTCCGATCGTGAACGCGCCAATCTTTGCAAACACCCCGAAAAGTTGCCATAGAGAGGCGCTTTTTTGCTCCTTATTTTGTCCGTTTTCCATCAATCTCTCCATTGTGGTGGCAAAAGTAGAAAAAATAATCGAAAAAAAACGAGAAAATGTTTGGTAGTTTCCAAAAAGTCCGTATCTTTGCAGCCCATTTGAGAAATACAGGTGGTTAACACGATGAGAAATCAAGTGTTGATTTGAATTGAAAGTTCATTGAAAAGACTGAGAGGAAGAAACTTCCGAGTCCCAAATAAACGACGCGAGTCGGGGAGTTCGGAAGGTGTACAAGAGCAAGTACCGAAAAAATACAATAAGAACGAGAGCGTCGATTCCTGGGGACTCCTCATCGGGAGTTCCGCAGAGAATTAAGGAAAGCCAAGGTTCGAACTAAGAATTATAAGAAATTATACAATGAAGAGTTTGATCCTGGCTCAGGATGAACGCTAGCGGCAGGCTTAACACATGCAA
>OQWM01000239.1_pt1 | contig 32438 bp, 51 predicted proteins | sample 1691531 | NCBI WGS metagenome assembly OQWM01 (sample SAMN03418257, study PRJEB22391) | human gut metagenome | biome: human-gut; feature: organic feature; material: feces | host: Homo sapiens | place: Tanzania | collected 2013-01
TATTTGTAAATTCTGCCATAATAAAACTCCTTTCAAAATAAAACTACGGCGGGACGATTGCCCCGCCGCGTCGCGTCAGTATCCGCATGGGGCGGATCATTTTCGTGAGGTCACGAAAAAGCTGTGATTTTCGGTTTTTAGGCTGCGCAAGCGTAGCCGTTGCACGTGCCGCCTGCCCACGGATTGCAGGACTGGTAGGCCGGAATCGGCGTCGGGCGAAGCTGCGAGATCAGGTAGTTGTTCTGCGCGGCCTGAGATGCCTGCAAGCGCAGCTCCTGATTTGCGTTCTGGAGGTCCTGAAGCTTGCTCTGCGTCAGGAAATCAAGGATTGCGCGGCTATTCTGGTTCTGGTTGTCGATAATGTCGCGGGTCGCGGTCTGCACCGTGTTGCGGGTGTCACAGGCCTGCGTCGCCATATCGTACCGCACCTGTGCGATTGCCGCACGGTTCTCGCAGCAGCACTCCTGCGCCTGCATCTGCATCGCATTGAGCTGCTGCATGAGCGCCGCCTGCTGGTTGCATCTTGCAAGCTCGGCCTGCGAAAATCCGCTCGTCACAGCCTGCGTCACGCCAGCAAAGCCGTTCAGCATGCCAGTGTTCATCGCATAGAAGCCGTCACAGATGCCGTTGTTCACACCGTCGAGCTTGCGCTCGATGTTCGCGAAATCGGACGTAAGAACATAGCCGTCTACAACTCCTGCGCCATTGTTGCCGTTGCCTCCCCAGCCGTTGTTCCCCCAGCCGCAGAACACAAACAGGAACAGAATGATGATCCACCACGCGCCATCTCCGCCAAAGCCTCCAAAGCCTCGGTTGCTGTCTGCGGGCATGACCGGCATAGTCGGTACGAGCCCGCCGTTGTCTGTAAGTGCCATTTGTTTCACTCCTTTGTATTTTTTGTTTTATCTCAATCGTGGCCACGATATTGATTATTCAGTTGTTCGGGTTTCTCTGATTACTGAATCAGCTGTTGGAACTGCTGCGCAAGTCCCTGCAGCTGGTTCAACTGCTGTTGGCTCATTTTCCCGGATTGCAGAAGCTTTTGCACCTCTGCTTTCGGGTCTCCCTGAAACGTAGATCGGAACTGCTGGAACTGTTGCATCATTCTCTGGAATCCAGGAACTGGGCCAGGCATTTTACTGCCGCCGAGTGCTTGAAATAACGGATTAGGCATTTCCATCCTCCTTTGCAGTCATGGCGTCAATACGGGCTGCGAGTCGTTCGAACTCACTGCGGGTAACGTAATCGCCTGGTTGCTGCGCTGTCGCCGCCTGCGGCGTTTTAAGTGTTGGCGTGCGCTCTGTATAATCGAAGATGCGAAGCGGCTGCGGCATCCCGCTTTGGTCGGTCGCTTTGATGTAAAAAGTGCTGCCCTCGCTGTCCATAAGTAGGACGGAGTTCCCTGCGGCGACCATGTAGGCTTTCGCACCTTCTTCACCCTGCACCCAGATCACGCCGCTGTTTTGTGCTGGGGGCTGCTGTGGCGGCTGCACCGCCTGCGGGGACTGATACTGTTGCCGCATCTGCATGAGGTTGTCCTGCATCGGGGCGGGGTAGTACGGGTTTCCATAGTAGGGATATGGCATTTTAATTACTCCTTTCTTTTTCCCAGTAGTAAAGGACCGTCTCGTTTTGTGATTGCCACGAATCATAAAGCACCCCATCCTCCACACAGACAACATGACCGGAAAGTGCGAGAATATATGTGCCCATGGGATGATCCTGCGCGAAATCCGCAACGGTATAGCAATCTGGGCATGTATCCTGAACGATATGCCGCGTATAGCCAATCTTGCGGAGATAAGCCCCCCACACAGCATTAGCACTTGGCATATTCCCGTCGAGGTATCCTTGTATTGCAAGCGCGAGATATGCCTCCTGCCAGCTCGTGCCGGTTGCTTTGGAGATCGCCCGGACGGTGCAGTCTCCGGCTGCCTTTCCCCTTGGGTTTGGGTTGTAGTAAATAAATCTCATGACCATCACCACATAGATCATACCGTTTTTCTCTCTCCGCTGTGCCTCACTTAGGCATCATTTACGCATCACTTCGGCATCAGGGCATAAAAAAAGAAGCCGCCCCGGAGGGCGGCTCTTTCAGCTATACAAACGCTTGGACGATTTTTCGATTTTCTTCAGGATTTCCGGCAGACGCCGCTGGACGGTAGCCCTTCCGAGGAAAAGCTCCGCCGCGACGTCCACCTGCGGCATTCTGTCCATGAAATACAGCCGCGCGATCTTCTCGTTCTCCGCGCCGACGTTCGCCTGCTCAATCACTTTCGCCATCTCGCCCTTGGTCAGCACTTGCAGCTCAGGCGGCAGGCGAATCCTTGCCTGCGGCGCCATTACTTCAAGAGGAACGTCCAGCTGTTAAAGCCGATCAGGCCGTCAACGCCGAGATTGTGCTCGGCCTGCATCTTCCGCACGCCCGCCTCCATCTTCGGCCCGAACAGTTTGTCCGAGGCGGGAATGGTGTAGGGATAATAGCCCTTATCCTTCATCAGCAGCATGGCCGCGCGGACGTCGTTGCCGCTCATCCCGCGCTTCAGCATTCTCAGTTCCATTTTGATCGTCTCCTCCTTATTTGTTGCAGGCGCCGGGCTGACCGGCTCGTTCTCTGTCGCCTTGCTGGCGTAGTCAGGCAGGCCGAAGCCACGGATGTACCGCCCATTGACCGCAATCTCGCGATAGCCGACCGCATTGGCCTTGTTGCCCTCAATGACGGTGATGGTCTTCCCGTCGCAGGCCACCACGATACCGACATGGCTTGCGCCGCTGGTGCAGTCGCCCACGCCGTTGTCGCTCCATGCGTACATGATGACGTCGCCGGGCTTCGGGACGTAGCTGTCGCTTTCCTGCCAGCGCCCCAGCTTGCGGTACAGCTCGATCATGTTCCACACGCCGACCTCCGTCGGCATAATGTCCGTCAGGCTGAGCTTGATTGCCACCGCCGACACAAAGCCCGCGCACCACGCGTCGGTATACTTCAGCGCATAGCCGCGTGCAAGCGGCCTGTGCGAGTTGTATACGTCCACGATCTGGCGGTGACTGCCGTCGGCCTCGTTGTAGCCGATCCACGCCTTTGCCGTGGCTACGACCTTTTCTCTGATTTGTGTTTCTGTCATGGTGATTTCCTCCTTACTTAATTGGTTCGTTTTTTGTTACAACAACGCCGTCACCCGTGCCCTGATCAGAGAACACGATATAGCCAATGTTGCCATAGTTGGCGTAGCTGGAATCCAGTACGATCTTGTAGTAGTTGTCCCCCAGCTTTGTCACGGTTGCCATGCCGGACAGCCCTGTGTACTGCTTACAGAAATAGCAGCCGCCCGAACTGGCCGCAAAAAAGCACCTAAGCGCGCATGTCCGCTGCCTTCGAGCGTTGTGCCCTCAGCATAGATGGCATCAGACGGCTGCAATGCGATAGCACCTGTTTTTTGTGGCAAAGCCTGTTGTGCCACGGAGCCACGGAATGGAATGCTCGTCCACGGTCCCCCCCCTTCTTCACGCCGGGACGACGCGGTGATTTCATAAAAATGCCCGTTCGGAGGGTTTATTCCCGCTCCCATGCTGCCGCATATTCGTCAGGACTATACGCGGTATTGCTTTTACACCTGTAAAGATGCTGCTTGTAAACCGCATACTCGCCGGTCAGGTAGATGTCGTGCGCTCCGGTCGGATGCACGAAATTCCGCGCAGTCCCGGCTGTTTTACCGTGGAGCGGTCGGTGGAAGGTGTACCATGCCGCATTATCAGGCTTGATATCGGGATAGACGGCATTATCGTAGGCTTGAAAACACTCCCACACCTGACCGTTTGCGGCATAGACCTCGCCGACCGTGTGGCTGCCCGCCGCCCAGTCGGGATAGAGCGCACCGCACCGGATCCGCTCATCGTCGGTTTCGGGCTTTTTTCCCAGGATGAGCAGCTTCACAGCCGCCGCGATTGCCTCCGGCTCGGAAAAATCAGTCGCCGTGATTGGCTGCTCTCTTAGCGCCGAAAGCTCCTCTGCGGTCATATCGCGGATTACGCCGTTTTCAAAAATTCTCATACGGAGCCTCCTGTTATATAGTGCACTTTAATTGTGCCATAAAATGTCTCATTTGTCGTGGTTGTCGTGAGATATAGGTAATCGCTCTTGTAGTCGGTCAGTCTGAGTGCTGCAGTGGTATTCCTCCTGCCGGATACTGCCATCGTGTTATAGATCGACCGCCAAAATCCCGCCTGTTTTTCCAGTGTGATCACGCCGGTCCGGACGTTTTGAGCAGAGGTATAAAAGTCATTGATCTCTGCCGGCAAATGGCTATCTCCGGTTTTGCCGCCGATAAATACCAAGACCCCGAACTTGGTGCTTTCAAGTGTGCCGAATAGTGAGATCTGGATGAAAGCTTTTGTGATGTTCGCGGACGGCAGATCGAAGGTCGCCACGGAAACCGGACTGCCCTCCGGAATGGTGAAGGTCACGCTTTCCCATGTTTCGCTGCCTCCGTCCGCGATCTCCACCGTCTTCGCGGCGCTGCCGTCGTAGGTGATGGTTTCGCTGCCGAGCTTGATCGTCAGCGCGTTCGGGTTCTTCAGGGCTGTCGGCTGGCTATCCACGAACACATGCCACGAGCCGTCGTAGGTTGCCGTGATGGTCGTGTTCTGCTCCATCGTGCCCGAAAGGTGCGGATTGGCGCTTCCCGCAAAGCACAGCGCTCCCACGGACGCGCTCGAACCATACGCATAAAGCAGTGGCAGAATGATTGGGAATCCTTCCAGTATCTCGCTCATCTGCACGATGCCGTACACGGCATAGCCGTCCGTATACGCCTGATAGATTGCCGCTGCCGTCTGGTCTACCGTGGGGGAGGCTTTCGTGCCCGTGAGCTTCACGTACCAAGCCTTGCGCGGTGTGTAGCCCAGAGCCGTGGTAATGCCGTCGGCTGTCACAGAGCCGCCGCCCGGTGCCGTCCACAGCTTACCATTTTCGTCTATGCCCACCGGCTGCGTCATGGCGTCGGTCTTTTCTGCGAGTTTTCCCTCGTATACTGGGGTGTCGTCAAGTGGGAGTAGCCCGCCGCTCGTCTCTCCCACGTCGCAAAAAGTGGGTGTCATTCCGGCGAAAAGCTGCGTAATGCCATTGTTTCCTTGGGTATGTACAAGAAATATAATGCTCTGATCGTTTGCAACGCATACAGGAAGCGGCGTATCGTAATTGCTAGGTACCGCCTGCACGAACCGCCCGGCTTCAATCGCTGCTTTCACTTCCGCGAAGGTCTTGTCTGCCGACCAGTTGCCGTCATCGTCCTGCGTGAAGGTTACTGTGAGGGGTTCGAGGGGAGGGATGTACTTTGCAGGGAACGCGTGCGGCGTTTCCGTCTTTTTCGTGTAAGTGAGGGTATCTATTTGAATTGGGGTAGGTAAAGAGTTTCCAGTTCCTTGCGGAAGGTATACTCCCGCTTTGGGGAAGGTAAGCCCCCAAGCTGTCACACCGGCTTCTGTAATTACGATAGCACTTGCAGGAGCGCTGCCTCTGTTTATCGAGCTTCTGGTATCGGCATAATAGCATTTATCCCCGGCATCATATACGTTGAGTGCGGTTTGTGGAGCCATAGTTCCGGTATACATTGCCCCCGCTAATTCTTCTTTAGTGGGAATTTCATCAGAACTATGGTATAAATACCATTGCAGACCGCCGCCCATTCCCCAGGTTACATGATTAGTAGTGCCGCGTTGGATTTCTATTTCTTCTTCCGTAAAGGTAGAAAATCCGCCCGGCCTATTCTTCACATAATCCGCTGCCGTCGCATCATTCTGCGCCCAGTCCGGCTGCACCGTCTCGCCCTTCTCGCCCTGCGGGCCTTGCGGTCCCTGAGGCCCCTGCGGGCCGGTGTCTCCCTTTGGCCCCTGCGGCCCGGTGGGGCCGGGATCGCCCTTGTCGCCCTTTTCTCCCTTCGGGCCGCGGGTGAGCTGCCCCATCTCCACGTCAAAGCTGCTTTCTTCCTGAAATTTTACATCAAAGTTCATCCAGCTTGCCCTCCTGCAATATGCGCTCCACCGGCGCGGTGAATATCTGAGAGGCAAAGCGCACCTCGTTCACACCTACTCTGAGCTGAATCTCCACCTCTCTGCCGCAGTGCCCGATGAGCTTCAGCGTCTCATCCTCCGAGAGGTTGAAGGATACCGTCTTACCGTCGATTTCCGCATCCTCCAACCCCTTGGAGATCAGCACGCGCCCAAACTGAGAAAGCGCCAGATTCAGAAGGGTGATCGTGTTCGCCTCTATCGGCAGCGTGAAAATCAGCGTGGGCGTCGTGCCGCGATACATCTTCTAGCCCTCCACTGCGCACTTAATGCACTGATTCTCCCACTTCTTGTAGGCATCGAAGTAGGCTTCATGCTTTGCGCCGTTGTACGTGATCTCGTAATACATGCCATCCGGCACGGTAGTAGAGAGCAGCGCCTTGTTGTTTCCGAGCGTTCTGCACGCCCAGACAACATACACGTCCTCCGGCTTCAGCGCGGTACGGTACGTCGTATCAACATGTTCGTTGAAGTACCGCACCACGGCATCAACCGCAAATGCAAGGAATTTCTGGTTGTCCATCTCTTAGCCCTCCTTCTTGTACGTCGCCGAGCTGATGCCCAGCAGAACGCCGAGGAAGGTGTCTGCCGCCGTGATCGTGCCGACGACCTCCTCCCCGTAGGGCAGGTCCCAGATGCCGGACAGCGCGAAGTACAGCGTGCCCAGCGCGGGCAGCAGATACAGCGCAATCCATTTTAGCGCGTCATAAATTTTGTTGCTGAATTTGAACATTTTGTTTTCCTCCTTATTTTGTGTGGTTTTTGACCAGCTCTTGATAATAATGCTTCACGTCGCCGTTGCCGCCGAGCGCCACATACTTCTGCCCGGCAATCAGCCGCTCCGAGATCGGCATCTCCGGCGACATCACCGTCAGCCGCAGAATGCCCAGATACTGCTCCGTGTCGTGCTTCTCGATCTTGTCCATCCGCTTGCCGATGGCCTCCACGCTCTCATGCGTGGCCTTGAGACTCGCCTGCATCGCCTGTACCGGCTTTGCAATCTTCTTGAGCAGCGCCACCAGAGCCGCTATCGCTCCGGCCACCGCCCCTGCCTTGATGATTAGGTCAAGTACTTCCATTCCGTTTCCCCCTCTCATTTCCATTTGCCTACAACGTGGATTGCAAGCTTGAATTTCACGGTTGCCGCTGTGCAGCGCACTGGGTCCCAGCTCGGTGTCTTCGTCGTTGCCGAGGTGGATTTCTGATAGGTGCACAGCCACGCGTTGTAGGCCTCCATGATGTTAAACGGCATGGATACCGCATCCGTCAGCGTGAACGGGAAATCATACGGCCCTGCGTGCACGCCGTCAGCCGCAGGAACATAGCAGCCCGTGCCCCACTCCGTGTTGCAGTTGCTCTCGATGAGGTCCGTAATGCCGTCAATCTCCGCAAGGCCGGAGTTCCACTTCTTCCATGTCCAGGTAATGCCCGTCTTTGCGGTCGTTCCCTGCTCCACGACGTAGTCCTTGACGCCCATCGCCGTCAGCAGCGCCGCAAGCGTTGTAACTCCCGTTCCGCCCTTGGCTACCGGCAGCGTCCCGGAAACGTCATTCCCGGCAAGGGATACGCTTCCCTTTGTCGCCAGTGCTCCAAGCCCGAGGGCCGTCCGTGCGCCCGCTGCGGTCGCGGCTCCCGTGCCGCCCTTCGCAATGGGTAGCGTGCCCATTGCCCGATCTGAGGAAAGATCGAGGCCTCCGGTGTTGTCAGACCAGTATTTCGCATTATTGTGATAGGTCGGATCGTCAGAAGACACCGCTACGCCGTTCCTCGTTCCCTTTGCCCAGGCCTCCGCATCAGAGGCAGACATGCTCGCGGTGGAGATTTGGCTTGCGAGAATATTGAAATAATCGCTCGAAATAATCGCCGCATCAGAACATGCGGATTCTTCAACGTCGATGAAAAAGCGGAAAGATGCAAGTCTTTCGGAGCTTGTCTCGCTCCCGGTCGTACCGTAGATTTCAATTTGCGCAGTCACAAGACCAGCCACGGACAGCATCTGAGCCGCAACAGGGGCTGTAACGGTGTTCCCGGAGAATGTGACCTTTTTGCCGCCCTCTGTGGTATCGTATAGCCCCCCTGTGTTGTCCGGCTTGCCGAAGCGCACCATTGCCGTTGCACCCACAGGGATTGCAAACGCATCCGCCCCAACCCATAGTGCGGCAACAATGGAGCGGCTGTTGCTATCACCCTGCGCCATATGCAGACGAGGCGGAATGGCATCCAAGGAAAGATTCAAGTTTACCGCATGATTTATGTTCATCGGCTCACCTCATCAGCATAGGGCTTTCGAAGCGAAACGCGGACGGTGTTCCCTTCGGTGGATGGGATTTCCACCCCAAGAATTTTGGTGAAGCCTTCGCGCGTAACAGTTGCATTCTGATTCTCGCAGATGATTGTTTTCGTTTTTTCGGTGTCCGAAAAATCCGTTAACGCCTGCAAGAGCGTCGCCCCGATAAGATCAATATAAAGAATGCCGACGGAGGCAAGCCCGAAAAGCCGGCACTCGTACTCCGTCCCGTCTGCAAGTGTGATTTTTTGATTCATTGTCTACCTCCTAGCTTGTGGACGTCAGCACGTAACGCCCGGACGGAATTTCCGTTGCAGGCGACCAGGCGAACCCGCGCCCGGCAAGGTCTGTGGCGTTCAGGTGTGTGCCGAACAGGTTCGTAGCGTACAGGTTATCTGCATACGCTTTGCCTGCCGCGATTTTATTTGCATATATCGCATCGGCAAAATATCCCTGTACCGTGCTGTCGCATGTTGTCTCCTGCACGGAGCCACTCGTGAGATGCCGGTTTATAATTGCGTTTGTGGCGATTTTCCCGCCGCTGACCGAGTTCGGCGTAAGCGCTGCACCCTGCACGGTAACGTAGTCCGCGCTGATCGTGCCAGCCTTGATGAAATCTGCGGTGATCTTCCCGTCCGATGTGATTGCCGTGCTGTACGGGCCGTCAATGCCATTGCTGGAAAAACCAAGCCCGTTAACGTTCCAGAGCCACACGTTCTGCGCGGTATTGATGTCAAGTCCGTCAGCGATGATGATTGCCTCAGGCTGCCCGCTGCTGTTCTTGCGGAAAATGACGTTGCCGCCATTCGCGCCAAGAAGCCACGCCGTAGCGTCGCCCTGCTTGCTGTCAACGTGGACCTCAATTTTTTGAATAAAATCGCTATTCGGGTCTTCGAGCATTTCTTCGATGCTCTTTACTGTGTTTTGCAGCGGCTGTACCACTGTCGCTAGGGTCACCTTGTTGTTCTCCGGATGCGCCGGATGCCGCTCGTAGGCAACCACTCTATGCTGCACGCGGCGGTTCCGGCGCTTATCCAGAAGCCATATCGCCTTGTGCATTTTCAGCTCAAGGAAGTTATACGCGCTGTCGTAGGCGGCAACATCGACAACCGTGCATTCGTAGGAAACGGACGGCACGGCCATCTGGTCAAGCTTTGCCTGCGCGTATTCCTTCAGCGATTCTTTTACCGTAAATCGCTCATCATCAATGATCGTGCCATAGATGATCTTATCGGAATAGCTGTAGTTTTCGACGTAGTCCTTGCCGTCGTTGATGCTGGCAAAGGTCAGCCCGTCCTTTCCTTTCGCCCGCAGGCGCGTGCAGAATGACGAACTTTTCCCCGAAATGTCCAGCTTTTTCAGATTCAAATCCTCCGTCAGGAACGTCACTGTCGCCGTGTTCTTGTTCGGATATACAAGCGTTACGGTCTTCTCACTCGTGCTGTACACCGGCGTTATACCGTCCCACGTCTTGGCAACCTTCTTGATCACGTCGAGCGGCGTCAGTACCCCAGTGATTGTTCTCTTGGTCGAAAGGCCGGTCTGATCAACGCACGTCCATCCGGTGCCGGAAAGCGCCTTTGCAACAGTCTGTCCGGCGGTTGCACTCTCGTTGTCAAAATCCACTTGCTGAGATTTCAGCCCGTCGAGATCAAGCTCACACGTGATAGAATCCCCGTTGATGATCTTCACAAGGTAGGTCTGCCGGTCAATCGTTTCAAATACGCTGTCCTCGTTATCGATTGCCCACTCGTCCGGAATCGTAAACTTTAGGGTGTTCACCCCGTCGTATGCTTCCTTTATGGTGTAATCGTCGTTTGGCAGCGTTTTCCCATCAGAAAACACAAGCATAGAATCACCTCACAAGAAGATCGGGGAGAATGCCACCGTGGCAACCGTATCGCACAGGATGCTGTTCTCTCCGGGATGCAATATCGGGAAAGATACGAAATCGTTCTTGCTCATGTCGGCGGGCTGGCCGTTGACGGTAACGCTGCCGGTAAGCCCGTCGAGCACAATCACGTCATCTTTCGCGCAGCCGGTAAACTCTACCCCAGCCATGCTATACGTCCCGGCGGTACCAACCTTTCCTGTGATCTTGCACGGCGTTTCGGGAACGGTGGACGGGCAGAAGATCGTGGGCGTGGTCGCCGTTACAGGTTCCCCATGCTCGAAACCAGAAAACTCAATCGTAAAATCGAGAATTCCTTCTGCCTCTTTCTTTGGCTTTTGCGCTTTTGTCAGTGCTGCATGGTATTGCTTGCCATTCGGCAGCATGATCTCGTTTTCGCGGTCAAGGCACAGCGAAAGCAGCCACGAGCGGACGCTGTCTGCTTCTTCCGTTGCCCTACGCACGATGCGGAGCGGAATTGATAGGGTTTTAAGACCGATTTTCGCCGATGTAGCGATATACAAGCCGCACCCACCCGAATAGACGGAGCGGGAAATCGCCGCGCAGGACGCGGAATAGCCCGTCTTGACGAGCACCCCGCGTCCTGTCATCTCAATCCCGTTGATATACCATTTGTTCATTTCATCCTCCTACAAGCTGGAGCTGCGCACCCATATAAGGTGCGACGAACCGGGCAAGAGATTTCCCGTCCGGCGAAACGACGTTGAAATACATCGCTGTATCTGGTTGCTTTGCCGTATCGACGTTCACGGTAGAATTGAAACCCAGGCTGCTTTCAATGTCGCTGCGAATCTTGCCGAATTTATCATCCCAGCCTTCGCCGAGGCCTTCCGCCATAAAGCCACCGATTCCAGCGAAAACCTTAGACGGGGAATGAATCCCGAGATTCTCCTTCACCCCGTCAACGATATTGCCGACGAACCCGCTGACCTTTTCTTTCAGCCAGCCCCACATGCCTGTGATTCCTTCCCAGATGCCGGAAACGATATTTTCGCCGATTTTCAGCATTTCGCCAGGGAGATCGGAAAACCATTCCTTGATGTCGCTGATTTTCTCTTTCGCGTTCTGCTTGAATTCCGCCCATTTTTCGGGAATCGTCTTTGTAAAGAATTCAACGATGGAGGTAACGAGCCGGGCAATACCCTGCTCTACGCGTTCATGCACGTCGTCCCACGCCGAATCAATCCCCTCGCCCATTTTCACGATCAGATTTTTCCCCGCTTCAACGATATTCCCGGCAAAAGAGCCGATAGCCTCGACGATTGCGGAGATAATCTCCGGAATCGCGGAAACAATGCCAGAAATGATATCCGGGAGCGCCGCAACGAGCGCAACAAAGATTTTAATCCCAGCTTCGATGAATTTGTCGATATTGTCGACGATGGCATTGATGATCCCGTTGATCAACTCCGGGATTGCCTCGATGATGGATGTAATTATTGTCGGCAGCTCATCTACAATGGAAATCACCAGCTCAAGCAGCGCCTCGATAATATCCGGTAGGGAATCAAGGACTGCGCCCAGGATTCCGCTGATGATCTCCGGGATTGCAGCCACAAGTTCAGAGATAATCTGGGGGAGCGCCTGCACGATGCCGCGCACAATTTGTGTGACGGCTCTGATGATCTTCGGGATTGCGCCGACGATAAACTGCACTATGCCCGTGATGATATCCGGGAGGGCAGAAAGCAGCTCCGGAAGCGCCTGTAGAATTCCCTCCGCAAGCGCCGTGATTATGGCAAGTGCAGCATCTAAAAGCGGATCAAGGTTTGCAATGAACGATTGTGCCATTTGCGGGATTGCCGAAACGAGCGTAGAAATCAGATCCGGAATCCCCTCAGAAATTCCGAGTGCAAGCGACGAAATCACTTGCATGCCGGAATCTATGATCTCCGGTAGAAGTTCTAAGATTTGCGGCACCAAATCCAGAATCAGAGGAGGGATCACGTCAAGGAGCGGCTGTAGCGTCTCCGGAATGGTTTGCACTGCCGTTGCAACTACCGTGATCGCCGCATCTATCAGCCCCGGAATCAGGTCATTCACGATCCCCGGCAATTCTTCCACGATTTTGGGCGCGATCTCGGATACGAGGCGTGCGACGCCCTTCAGCGCCGTCTCAATGCGCGGGACGACGTTATGCGCCGCCGTTTCTAGGCTGTCAACAAAATTATCTACCAGCACGCCGAAATTCTGCGTATCATCGGCAACACCCGTGAGTAGGTTCTGCCAAGCCGATTTCATAGAGGCGACGGAACCCTGAATTGTCGTAGCCGCCTCTTTGCTTGTTGTCCCCGCAATGTCCAAATGCTTCTGCATTACTGAAATCGCGTTGACAATATTGCCGAAGGACAAGCTCCCTTCCTCAACCGAGACGTTGAGGGCAACCTGCTCCTCCGTCATTTGCGCGGCGTCGGCAATCAGGCGCTCCATTTCTTCCTTTGTGCCGCCATAGCCGAGCTTGAGATTATCGAGCATCGTGTAATTCTGCTTTGCAAAGCCCTGATACGCGTTCTGGATGGATTCCATTGCTGTGCCCATCTTGTTCGCGTTATCAGCCATGTCGATAACTGCCCGGTTGGCTACCTCCGCGGCCTTTTCGGTATCCCCGCCGAGGGATTGCAGCAGCGAAGCGGAGAAGCTGGTAACCTGTTCCATGTACTGGTTTGCAGAAAGGCCGGCTGTTTTGTACGCCTCCGCAGCGTAGCGCATTACCGTTTTGTTGCTGTTTTTGAATAGCGTATCCACGCCGCCGACGAGCTGCTCATACTCCGCGTAGTTCTCTACTGCCGATTTTGTAAGCGCAGCCACCGCAGCACCGGCCACAGCAACCGCGGCGCCTACCGCCTTTGCTGCTGTGCCAAGCCCACTTTTGATTTTTGAGCCGAGATTCGATGTTTTCTTGCCTACATCATCAATCGCGGCATCCACTTCGCTGGAATCCGCCCCGATTTTTACGAGGAGTTTAAATAGATCCATGTCTCACCTCCAAACCACACCGGGCAACGATGTCCGCTGTGATTTCTTCCGCTGTTCTCGTCTCTTGCCGCTCCGGATGCAGAATCTCCGTGTATTTCCGGCTGAGATAGGGAATATCCTGCGGACGCGTCCCCTGCACAGTCAAAATTCGCAGAGCTTCTGCGATATACTCACGATAAAGGGATTCCTCCCGCCTCTTTTTTAGGAGCTCCGGGAGGAATCTTATCAACGCAACCGCGCCGAGCCGAGGAGCGCAGGAAAGGGCAAAAATTACTTCGTCTCTTCCTGCGCGGAGGATCTGAAAAAATCGATCAAATCCTTATCTTTCGCGATTTCGCGAATCTGCATCATCGTCTTGAGGATGTTCTGCTTTGCGATCTTCTCAGCGCTGGTATCGTTCAGCACGGCCAGAATGCCGAAGACATCCTCGCGGTGCTTCTTGAGCAGCAGCGGCGCAAGCTGGCCGATTTTCTCAACGCCGACAGCGATCATCTCTGCACTGGTCCTCGCGCCGGAAGATTTGGCTTTCTTCCGGAATGCTGCCGTAATTTCCTCATCAGATAAGATGTTCAGGGCAAAAACGCTGATTTCGCACAGGATATCAGCTGCACGTTCGGTGTTCAGCTCGGAAATTTTCATGCTCGCACTCCTTTACGCTTCAGCCGTACCGGCCTTGATGTAGAGTTCATACGGCACGATCTCCTGCTTGGAGATCGAATAATGCGCCGTGTACTCAAATGCAAACTGACCCTTCGCCTTGTCGGAGGTCTTCACCTGGAAGCCGCCGGTGGACAGCGCATCGATCATGCGAATTGCGATAAACCCGCCATTGGTCACGCCGTTCTTGTCGGAATAATCGCCGACGATCCAGATATCGGAAAAATCGCTATCTGCAAGATCGCGGCGAGGCGTTACCTTGGTCGTGTCCGTTCCGTCGATGTCTGCTGCCGCCATAAGCCCCTTCGCGGAGGAGGTGGTGACGGTAACAAACGTGCCGGATGCCTTGACCTCCACGTCATCGAGCCGCTTCAGCTCCTTCGTGTTTTTTGGGCAGTTGTCCACATCTTCGCCGTAGTCGGAGAACGTCGGCGTCGCAGCGAACGTAATGCCGCCGGTCGTCGCGCCGATCTGGTTTTCTGCGTCAAACGCACCGGTTGCGGGTGTAAAACCCGACAAAATCACGCCTGCATTGATTTGCAACTGCTTGAAAGTGTCGGCGGGAATTTTAGTAAATTTCATCCGAAAATCAGTCCTTTCTTAGTCTTTCGACAGGTATTCAACGGAAATGTTGATATATCTGCGCTTAATGTTGGGGTCGGATTCGTCCTTTATGCTCTGGCACCACGGGGAGCCGCGCTTAATCCACATTGCACCGCCGTCGTATGGAACGATGACGCCGCCCATGCCGATAGCGTCCGCGATCTCCTGCGCCTTGGCGTTCGGGGTAGCTTCTCCCGTGCCGTAATACCAGAGATTTACAGTGATTGCGCTGTCCTCATCCCCCCACGCGCTGGTTACAAGCTCATAGGTGAGCCAAGGGAAAACCGCGTCAGAGGGTACAGCAGAATCGGGGTACGCCGTGAGGAATTGTGATACCCACGCATGGAGAGCCGCAGCCTTTGTCATGTCGGCAGCTCCTTCCTCTCTGCGGTGAAAAACTTAAGCGCCCGAATCACGCTTCCTGCGGATTTAGGCGCTTGTTTTTCTTCCGGATTCGATGTCACGCGGTATGTCAGGCCGGTCTTTCCGTCGCGGAAGAAATCGTTATATTCTATGGGTACAGATTTGTCCACCAGCGCGGAATAAAGGCTATTTACGCCCTCTTTTTCCGCTCGGCGGGCTTCCAGCGAAGAATCGAGATAATAATAGTTCTGGAATTCTGCTCCGTCCGACCACGAGGTGACGTAACCGCCCTCTCCATCCGGCGTGCGCTTTTTATCCAGCAGCACACACGGAGAGGCAAAATCATCAAGCAAGCTCACGGGCGCCCCCCCTTGATTTTCCGCCAGCAGTTCAGGCGTTGCTTGAAAGCCGTTTCCCAGCCCGTCACGGCGTTAGAATCCCCGGCACTATTTGCTTTTGTGTAGCTGTAGCCGCCGAAGCTCTCGCTCTGGTAGGGACTTAAAACTGCGCTTTCGTTCTTCTCCCGCCACTTCTTGATTTCCCCCGAAAGGCAAACAACCGCAGGAGGGATCGCCAGCGCCCAGACATCGCCCTCGAAGGTTTCAGTCATCATGCCGCCGGGTGGGTATTGATGCAAGCCGTCGTTAAAAACGCTCCCGATAATCCGAAAAAATTGTCCGTCTTGGAGAAACGGCAGCGCAATGCCGCCGTTCTCCACCGTGTACACCCCATGGTGCACGCCGCCCGGAACAACAAACCAGTTGTTCAGATGCCGCAGGATATCTTCAAGCATTGCGCTGCACTCCCATTAGGCCTTTGCGGTCACGGTTGCGTTGCCGCTCTTGATTGCCTTGTAGTCGGAGGTCGCCTCGACCAGAGTGATCTTCTGGTTGGATGCCGCCGTAATGTCGGATTCGCCATCCCAGAGCGTCCAGTTCTTCACGTTCTGCCCGTAGGTCACGGTTTCGGCAGAAGCGCCGACCTTGTACTTGTACACATTGCCAGCGTTGGCCTTTGCCGGAGAGACGGTGACCTTGGTAGCCCCGGTGGCGGAACCGGCAGCAGAAGCGACGGTCAGCGTGCCAAGCTCGCCGCTGCCGCCGACCTGCGCAACGGCAATGCCGTCCAGGTACTCCGCCCAGAGCTTCATGCCCATAAGCGCATACATGTCGCCGGTCGCGCGGGAGTAGTCGCCCTCAACATGCACACCGATCAGGTTGGTTTCGCCCTTGACGGTGTAGTTCAGGCCGAGCTTGGCAAAATCGCTGTCGCTAGGGTCGATGTAGTAAAGGTCGATGTTTTCCACAGGCAGCGCAATAACTGTGCCCTGCGCAATGTACTTGTCCGGCAGGAGGAACAGGGTGCGGTAGCCGAGATAGTCCTCCACGTAGTTCAGGCCGAATGCAGTCTGAACCGTGATATCCTTGTCGCCGAGGTATTCGTAGATATCAAGGATGTTGGCAAAGCCTACGACTTCCGTCACGTCCTTGTCCATGCTCCCGAACTTGTCGAGCACGCGTCCCTTTGCCATCGCAAGCGCTCGCTGCCAGGTGGTCTCACTCAGCGTCAGCGTTCCCGTCTTGATGAATGCGTAAAAATCACTCAGAATCTTATTCTGAAGCGCAACAAGGAACGCGTCGTCGGTCTTCTCGACTGCGATGTCTGCGCCGTACTTCGCGACAGATTCCAGCGTCACGCTCTTGGCGTACTTTGCAACCTCAATGTCGGCGTAGGAAACCGGCACGACCTTCGTCTTGGTGAAGGGGATTTCATCGCCTTCAGCGACAGACGTGCCGCCCTGCAGCTCGCCGTCCACGCTCGCCTTGTAGGAAACGAGCTTCGTTCCGGGGGTCTTGCGAATGGGGCGCATAATGCCGAGGATCGTTCTCAGTGCGTCCCAGTTGTCCGTGAATCTGGTGACGAAATCCACCTCGCGGGCAGAGGTGGAAAATTGCGCGGTAGTGGTTACGTTCTGTTTTACAGCCATGTTAATAATATCTCCTTTCAAATAATCAGCTGTTGGTTTCGCTGCTCATCAGCTCGGCAAGCGCGCTCTGGCGCTCCGAGGTAGACAGCAGATAGCGGCCTTTGTCATCTTTCTTGTAGATGTCCTCTCTCTTCATTGCACCGCCGCCGGTGTTGGCCGGTGGATTTGCAGGGTTGCTGCCCTTTGTGGATGTGGTAGATACCAGGCTCTTGTAAGCTCCGGAAATCAGCGCATCCAGCGAGGAGGAATCCTTGATCTTGTCCCCGTCCATTTCCAGCGCGTTCATTTCCTCGCCACAGCCGCGCATAGCGAGATCGAGATTCGCACCGGTGATGTTCTTGCTTTCAAAGTAGGCACGGACGGCCTTTTCTTTTGCCGCCTTGGTCTGCTTTGCGGTGATGTCGGATTTATAGTCCTCGAAAGCCTTGTGCTCTTCCTCGTACTTTTGCTTATAGCCGCCATCCCCTGCCGCCTGAAGCTCTTCCAATTGTCTCTGGACGCCCGGCAGCTTCTCCGCATCCGCTTTCAGACGGTCGCGCTCCGCCTTAATTTCGTTTACGGTGTTTGCATGCTCTTCGAGGATTGCCTCGCGCTGCTCATCAGTCAGCCCAAGCCCCTTAAGCATCTTTACTGTTAATGCCATAAAATAACTCTCCTTTGTCTCGTGGGCAGTGTCTCGCCCTTAAAGTTATATAAAAACCGCAGTGTCTCGCGGATTTTACCAATAAAAAAGAGCCACCCGCCGAGAATTTCTCGGTAAGTGGCTCTATGCCGTTATTCAATTATTCGCCCCTCAACTCTGCGGCTATGATAGCGAGATACTTTCTGATGTGCCCCGTGATCGCAGGCTTAAGGAATGGCTGAGCTTCATGTCCACCTGTCCTGTGCACACCTTTATCATCTTCATACGTCCACTTAGTCGGCCTGCCTCCCTCTGTAAAGGATCCGGTTCCGAGTTCAACGTACGCGGCATATTCAACATTTGTCCCCACATATACAGCTAATCCGCCATCGTCTGGTGCCACGCCCGTGTATTCTCCCTCTGCTTTCTCGCCATTCTTTGCTTTTTGGGCCGTATACTTTTTGATCGCAGCTGGCTCACCCGATAGAGCATATGTAATACTATTTCGAAGCAAGCCGGTATCCACAGGAGCGAGCCGTTTAGCATACTTTTCTGCCGTAAGCCCGCATTTTACAAGCCCTCGCAGAATCGCAGATTTAATCGTCCCCTTCACTTCTTCGGAATTATCTATAAATTTAACGTAGCTCATTTCAAAAGCCTCTTGACTTTCTGTTCAATACAGGATAAAATGTTGATAAGAGGATTGAATTCCTCGTTTTTCGAGCCGAACCTCCGCCCAGTAAGGTGGGGGGGCGGCTCATTTTTTATATCTACGCGCAAGCAAAAATTCTCCATTTTGCAAAACAATGACATCGAAACTAAAGTTCACCTTCCGCAGCGCCCTTGCATCGATGGTTTTTATCAAATCGGCAGTATTTATATCGCTATCGCACGAAAACACAACGCCTCCTGGGGCCGCCGAAATTTGCTTCAATGCGCTCCGCAGGGCACTGTCTGCCGCCTTTGCAGAGGAAATGCTTTTCAGCTCCCAGAACTTCCCTCTCCACAGGTAATCCGGGGTCTTCCTCCCTTGAGAATTTGATTCTTTAAGAAGTGTAATCTTTCCGCCAAGTTCTTCTCTCAGTTGCGTCGCTACTTTAAACTCGGCCTTATGATCGCTAATCTTGTACCCTTTCTCATACCGCAATTTCCCCATTTTCGGGTTCGCCATCTCGCGGTATTTTCGGCTTACGTCTTTCGCTCTTCTGCCTACTGAATTGTTTGTCGATAATTGTCGCCCACTATACCCTTTCTTGGAAGATTCCCATTGAGCGTATGTCATGTTGTCAATCAGGATATTCTTTCCGGTCGCAGGATCACGCACTCTGCGCTGCCCGTCTGATGTATCAATCCCGTCAATCGCGGCGGTGAGCGTACAACGGCAGTTATACACCAGGTACCCCGGAGCGCTTTTGTCGCCGGGGAACATGATCTCGTAGCCGTCGATTTTGAAGGGCTTATCAATATCGGCAATCTGCCCGTCGAGCATGGCGTGCGCGTGGCGTGTCCGGTTATCCAGTGTCGCCATCCACTCCCGCTTTAGATCAATGCCCATCTTTTTTGCCGCAACATAGGAATCCATGCGCCCGGCGTTCTGCGCCCCGGTGACGGCGGTCCTCGCCGTGCGGATTGCAGAATCGCGGCTCATCGTCGGAATGCGGCGCTGTAGATCGTCCGCAATGCCCTTGATGCTTTTCCCCTGAAGAATGGAGCTTGTCACGCTGGCCGTGATCTGCTTTTTCCCATATTCAAGGTCTATCCCTCGTTTTAAGGCCGCTGCTTTCGGGTAGTACGGCATTAGATCGGGCTCCGAAGATATGAGCCGCCGGACAGTTCGCTCGTCCCAGAGATCAAAGCCGACGTTTCCGGCAACCTTCTCTATTGTATAGGCCGCATAGTTGCGATTCAGGCTATAAATGCCGGGCGTTGCATCGTTGATGTACGAAATCGCAACGCCGTTTGCATCCGTGTAGCGCTTGGCGATTCTATCGCGCAAAGATTGATAGCGCTCACCTCGTGCGATCTGGTTGAGCCGCCATTGCTTATAGTCAGCCTCTGCCCACACGCGTCCGTTCTGCTCCGTGCCAATAAGCGCTTTCATTTCCTCATCGCGCTTTGCGAAGTTCTCAAAGTACGAATCTATCGTCTCTTGCAGTTCATCGGCGGCGATTTTATAAATTTCGGCAATTCGCCGCTCAAGCTTTGCGAGCGCCTTATCTGTGAGGGTGTGACCGAGATCATTCGGTCTCATCGTCAATCACCGGTTCTGCAAAACTGCGGTCGATTTCTTCCGCCGCTTTGCGCTTCATCATATCCTCGTATTGATCGATATCGCCATTGATGGAAAGCAGCTTTTTCGTGATGTATTCATCATCGTAGTACTGCGCTCCAAGCAAAATCGTCTGCGTTTCCTCGGCAGTGTTGATGATTCGATTGCGGGTATAGCTTGGAACGTCATCAATTCCGGCAAGGCGGAGAACCTCGACCACGAACCGCGTAACTTCGTCCTCGAATTTGTCCGTCTTCAGGTCGAGCGGCGTATAGCTGGCGAGAATCGCCGTCGCCGTCTGGTTGCCTGCCGTGATAGACGCCGCGTCGAAGCACTGAAAATCCTGATATAGCTTCTTTTCGAGCATATCTATCGTGGTCTGTGTCCCCTGATACGGTGCCTCAATCGTCTGCGGTGTTGCCTTCGCGCCGTCATCGCCGTCGGCATGGGCGACATGCAGCGTTTTCAGCCGCTCAACGAATTTTGCATCATCCAGATCATCCATGCCGCCGCAGTTGGTGAGCACCCAATAGATCAGGTTGCCCTCGTCAACGTTGTTCACCATATTCGAGGTGGCAAGATCGAGCGCATCAATGGTGTTGCGCTTCCCCGCAATCTCCGATTTGCAGCGGCGGTTGTTTTTGAGCGGCACGACAGGGAAAGAAGGATAATTCTCACCATCAAGGATTTCCGTCGCGCCGATCTCTGCCGAGCGCACAATCAGCTTGTACGCCCGCTTCTCCTGCATGATCTCCATATCCTTGTTCTTCGGCTGGAAATACTCCGTAAAGCCGTCGATTTCGTAGAGCGTCGCCCTGAGGGGTTTATCCGGCGTAACTTGCCAGAATCGAATTCCCGCCTTGAGCGCACCGTCTTCCTCGTCGTAGAGCGGGACAAATTCGCGAAGATCGAATACACGCAAGTGATCCAAATCCCAAAAGCCAAACGCCGCGCCGCCGATTTTAGCAGAACGCGCCGCGCTCGTTACCTCCTGCGAGAAATCCTTGCATAGCTTATCTGCGGTTTCCCTCTCCCCGAAGGTGATTCCATTTCCGAGCAGATAAGAAACGCTCTGGTCGACCGCAAAGCCGAAAAAATGACTGGCCAGCTTGTGATTCGCCGTCCACATGTCCCGGTGCGCCTTGCCCTGCATATCATACAGGATTTTTTCATAGCGGTTGATTGTCGGGTTCTCGCCGTCGTAGTAAAGTTCAGCATCTAAGGCCGTCCGATACGCCGCCGAGCCTCTATGATCTTCGATTGCGCTGCGAATAAAGGCGATACGGGCTTTTTCGTCCTGCCCTACCGCCATTAAATCTTGGTATGTCTTCATGTTGCCTCCTACCTGAGCAGAGATTTGTACTGCGTCTTTCCTACCTTCTCGCGCAGTACTGTATATGCAAAGTAACGCGTCTCGTCCATCGCGTGATCGTTTTCCTTAATTACCTTGTCCTCTGTGGATTTATCGTCCCAACTATACAGCCCGAATTCGCGGATTGTATCCTTGCAACTGCGGTGAATCTTGATCGTTCCGTCCTGCAAATACCGTCCCGTCGTGATGATGCCAGGCGTAACGTCGTTTTTCGCTTTTCGGACGGGATATTTGTGCCGCCGAAGAACTTCGATAAATGATGCAGCCGAAGGGTCCACGATGACGGAGCGAATCGGCAGCCCTGCGGCCAGCTTCTCCACCTCTACGAAATATTCCTCGTCCGTTTTGTTTCGGTTCGTCTCGCGTCCGGAATAGTAATACTCCCGGATGCGCGTTGCAACCCCATTTTTAAGGCACCACAAGCCCGCAGAAAAGGGGTTTAGCGTGCCGTAGTCCACGGATATATAATATTCTCCACCGCCCTCAGGGGCGGAATCAACGACGCAAGAATCATCGAACATCGGGTAGACAAGGCCCTCGGCTATGCACCACTCACCAAGCACATACCGGCGGTAAAAAACACCGGAATACATGGATTCATAGCGGGCGAGGATTTTCTCACTCAGCGACGGATTGTCCCGCATCTCGAAGTGTAGGTATAGCGCGTTCCGCTCCTTGTGCTTCTGCACCCACTCGGTGTAGAACCAGTGCATAGGGCTTGCCGGGTTGCAGGAGAACCACATGCGTGAGCCATCGACAGAGCAGCGGCCAAGCGCCTGTTCCACGAAGGAGCGCGGCATCAGCACAACTTCATCCAGAAGCACGCCCGCAAGCGTTCGGCCTTGAATCAGCGCATAGCTGGCCTCATCTTTGCCGCCGAATACTTCAAAGTAATTTGTGACGCCTCCGCGCCGAACTTCCATCACCTTATCACCGCGCCGCCAGCGAATAATGTATTTCTTCTTCGCCAGCGACATACCCTTAAACGGGACAATGATGTTTTTCGTGCAGCTATCCACTGTGCGGCCACAAACGCCGAAGCGCTGCCCGGTGAAATTATCCATAGCCCACTTGACGAAAGCCCACATCATGATTGAGGTTTTGCCTGAGCGGATCGCACCGTCGCAGATCAGCGCATCGTATGCGGTGTGCGGAAACGCGAGGATTTTCATTTGCTTCGCGCTAATCATTTTTGATTCCCTCCGCCAGTTCCCGCAGGCTCTTGCTCAACGCATCCTCTCGATTATCATCTGCTGGTGCGCCGCTGACGATGGCCCACTTGTCAATCAGCGTGCCGAGCGCCGTCGTGATCTGGGATAGCGTCGCATTCTTCATTTTCTCCGGGTCGAGCATAGTGGAAAGCCCAAGGCCGATAATATCGCAAACGACGCTTTTTTTGCTCTCCATGTACGCCAGAACATCGGCTGCATTTTCTTCTTTTTTTTGTTCACACTTTTGCACAAAATCCACATTTTGTGCTTTTATGATGTTCTTAACGGTTGTGGCAGATACGCCGTTTCGCTTCGCGACGGCGTTATAGCTGCTGCACTCAACATAATCCGCAATGATTTTGTTTTTCTGTTTGTCCGTAAGTCTAGCAGCCATGTCACCACCTCTCAAAAGCAAAGGCACCGAAGTTCCCTCCGGTGCCCTGCGCAATTATTTACGGTACAATGTTATCACGTTTTTGTCCGCATTTCATCCGCATTTTGTCCGCCTTTAAATCACTGTCGGATACATGGCCTGTCTGAAATGCCGGAATGCGGCCTCTTTTCGCTGATAGACCGCCGTCCTCTCGAGCGATAATTCCTCCATCAGCCGATCAAGGTAATCTTTGTGGCGGTTGATGTAGAAGCGGGTAAGAATCAGACGTTCTTCATCATCCAGCAGCGCAAACGCCCGCTCTACTCTGGCGACATCAGATTCCGCTGACCTCAAAGCCCCTGCGAGCTTGTCCCGTGCGTGGATGTTAGATAGCAGCCGCTCCTCTCGCGTAGAGCCGCCGCCCTGCACCGGAGTTGCATCTGCCGTCGCACTCCGAATCTGCCTCGCCTCATCCTCAAGGGACTTGATCTGCTCTCGTAGGTTCACGATTGCGGTCTTGTTGGCGGTATAATTGCGGAGATCATTCTCGGCCATTTTGTAACCCATATCACAACCATAGTACATGCTATCACTCTCCTTCCACAGCAAATTTGAAGCATTCGTACATTTTCTTTTCGCCCGCCTGATACACTACGCGAATCCATCTATGCGCGTAATGGACATGCCGGACGGTGCAGCGCACTTTTACCGGGTCACGCGCCTCCGGCGTTGCATTTACCTCCAACATCAGCGCAAGCCCAGGAACGAGATCACGCAGCGGGACACGGGCATCAAACCGGTCTGGGGCTCCCTTCGTCGAGCGCGGGTTAATCAGCGCATACGCCTCTTTCACACTTTCACCTCCTTGAAATACGGGCATTGTGTTCCGGATTTCACCAGATCGCATCTGCACAGCGGCGTACCGAGAGCGGAAATGAAGTGCTGCTGGCAGCGTTCGCAGCGCGTAGGCGGATCGCATAATTCCGAAGAGTACGCGCAGCGCTCACAGGTTTTCGGGCTTTTGATGGGATAATCACGCATCCCGCACCATCCTTTCCAGCCAATCAAGCACTTCCTCCTCAGCGGAAACCCTGCCGCGATAAAAACCGGCCGTCATGTCGTGGCGCAGGCTGTTTTCGCAGAGATACTTCTCGTCGTCGTGCTGGCGCTGGCGCAAGAGATGATCTCTGTGGAATGCCAGCTCAGCCCGCATCGCATCCGTCTGCCGCGTTCTGAGTTCTGCCTTGCCGATTTGCGGCTGATGCTTGACGATATTCTCCACCACAAGCAGTACGCGCTTGACGGTATCGATATTGCACATCTCCGGATTCCATGTATCCGGATTCTTATAGGCGCTCAGCTCGTCCAGCAGCTTATTGCGGCCTATGTACCGTTCTTCCATTTTCCATCCTCCCATTTTACTTTTTCGCTGAAGTAACTGCGCAGCTTCGGCTTGATATCGTCCGGCACGTCCGGCTTTAGGATGTCTGCCCACGACAACACCCGCCAGAACGGGTTATTCTCGCCGATGCTGTCAAAATACCCTCCATCGGCATCGTACCAATCGCCGATCATTTCGACGTCCCCGGAGCTGACAAGCAGTTCGTTGGTACCTCGATCGCGAATATCCTGCTGCGCCTCAAGAATTACGTAATACTCACCGCTCTCCGGCGGCGCGATCTTGCCGTTAATCCAGTCAACTTTCGCCATCTTCTTCGCACCTCCTTTCTCCATCTGAGCAAAAGTGATCATCAGGAAACATGTCCCAATACATCCCGCCATCATATTCCTGCGAATGCATGTGGCAGAACTGAGTGACATGGTTCCGGTAGATGCAGTCCTTGCACCTGACCGCGTCCACCGCATCCACTGTCGGCGCTTCCTCAATCGCCCTCTTGACGATTGCCGGGTAAAATCCTTTTTCCAGCAGGCGCTTTTCCAGCGCGTCAGCATCAATCAGACGCATTTCGCCACCTCCTAATCCGCTTCCCACGGCACGCGCTGCGGCTCTGCGCCGAGGAGCAGCTTCTTCACTTCCTCGTAGCTTTCTTTTGCATAGAAAGCTGTCGATCCCGGTAGGTCGCCAAGGACTACCTTACATCCGCCGAGGTTTTCTTCTACTGTCTGAACCGAACGAATCTGCTCACTGTTCACCAACAGCTTCCCGATTTTGGCAAAGTGAAATTCTATGAATTTAGCCATCTTCTACCTCCAGTCTCACCCCGCATATCGGGCAGCAGCGCGGTGTCGTCCCGCCGTTTTGGTCATATACCATCATCTGGCAGCCGCAGTTTCGGCACTCATAGGAGTAATCCCACCATTCGTCTTTTCCGAACTTATCTGCCCTGCAACTCCACCGTGTCGTTTCCTTCCCGTTCTCGCTGTCGCTTGGATCGTCGCTTTCGTGCATTGCAAGCATCCTGTTTATTTTGGCAATCCCTTGCAACGCAATCTGGTCAACTTCGCATAGCACGTCTCTGAGTCCGCGCAGCTCCGAGGCCGGAACAACGTCTGCACCAGGGATTGAATCAAGGCGGATATCCTCCGCAAGGTATCCGCAATACTCCCCATCAGAAACTATGGATGCGTTTTCAAGCATTTCTCGGACGGCTTTGCGCTCGATGTATTCAGCCATCATCTCACCCCCACAGCCACGCCAACGACCAAAGGTCAGCGTATGAATATATCGACACTTTTGCAAGCAGCGCGATCTCGTTCGCGAGGTTTCTTGTGAGGCCTCTTCCCATCATCAGCTTCACAAACCGCTTGCGGCTCAACTTTTTTCGCCGCCTTCTTTCCGTTTTGATGTCCATATACGGCGAAAAGCTCAACCCCACACATTCGCATCTTCCCGTCGAAAAGAACGGAAGGTGCGGTTTAAGCATGTCCGGCACTTTGTCCGTATCTACCGTGTAGTAGCAAGGAAAATCAACCATCGCTTACCCTCCTGTTCCACGCTTCAATTGCTCGTTCCGGTGTGGCAAATTCACCAACTTCAGCGCCGCAGTCTTCGCACATGATTTTATACCTGGTATAGCTATCATTCTCATAGTAGAGTTTTTGCAAGTGTACACCATAGTCATGACAGCCGCAGAACGGACATGGCTTCAATTCATCCATTCTTCTGCCCCTCCCTCAATTTTGCCTCCGCTTCCTCGCGGGTGAGGAAAACGTTCTTGCCGAAAAGCCTGATTGGAAATGCTGAGAAGTCTGATACTGCATAATCTCCACCGCGATTTCGGTCAAAGCTTGTAATTGCAAACCCCAGGATTCCGGCCTTTGTAACATACCACACGGCATCTCCAATCTTGCACGGCAGCACCATCACGCGCCCGTCCGCATCGGCATTCATCAGCTCGACGATCCGCTTGAAGGTAACATCATTGCTGATAGCCTCATCTTCAAATTTCTTGTAGTTTGCACATACATTCGGGGCGAGGCCGGTGTCCTCGTAGGCTTTCAGCCGCTCCCAGACCTTCCGCTGAGTGCAGGAGCCGCCATGCTGGCACGGCATCTCCCTGCATTGCGCGATCTCGCAGAAGTTCCCATCAAACGTCAATCTTTCCATCCGCAGCTCCTCACAATCGCAACGATGAACACGATCCCCGTGAACAGCAGCACCAGAGCTGCAGAAATCCACGTTGGCGCGATCACCCATCCCCACGGCCAGCTGATCACCTTCACCAGCTTCAGGATGATAAAGGCCAGCTGCAACAGGCTTACAAAGCTAAGCCCTCCGGATGTTACCTTTTCTTTCATTGTCAGAACACTCCTCCGTATTCAATCACCATGATGCCATACTCCTCGGCACATTCGCGTTCAATTCTGCATCCGCGTGCTTCTTCCCAGCCCTTGGCAAAGTAGGCAACGTCTGCCTTTGCCATCAGCTTGATCGATTCGCCGAGGCACCACAGCGCCCGCATGGCCTCCGGGTCACCCTGCACGCCACGGAAGAAGCTATTGAGCACCGCAACCTTTTCTCCCAGAAATCCCTCCACGTCCCGTTTTACTTGTGAACGCACCGCCAGAATCTCCTCTTCCGTCTTGCCACGCATGGGCTGCGAAATAAATAGCTTTTTCATTGGTTTACCTCCTTTATGCGTATCTAAATGCTGAGCAAACTTTTTCAGAGCAAGGTTCTCCGCTTTCAGCTTTTCGATCTCCGCCGCCTGCGCCTCGATCAGGTTGGTAGCATCCCGTATTAGCGCATCTACGCAAAATGGCTCTTTGCTCCTCCGGTACTTGCAAGGACTACAGTCCATCTCTCCGCACGCCCGCAGCGACTGCGCGATTTCTTCTTTGGTCATACGTCGTAAACCTCCGTTCCAAATTCAGGCAAGCACTTGCCTCTATATGTGTTTTTGTGCAGGAAACCCCGCTCTCCGAGATAGCACACGCCGCCATTCCCGCCGCCTGCTTCGCAGATGATTCTACGCTCTCCATCCTGCGTCACCGCCGTCCTCAACACTCGCACAGCTTTCAGCCACTCATGGCTTTCTGTGCTAATGTTCAGAATCACGATTTCCCCCATTCTTGCAGCAGCCTCGCTGAAGCTCAACCGCCTGCCGTGCCGCTCGACAAGCTCGCCGACAGCAGGAATCCCAAGGAGATCTTCAAAAGTAAGCTGGGTGTACGATTTCCTCATTCCAGCCACGCCCTATCTGGCAGCGCTTGCAGAAGCTGGTCGAATTTCTTCTCTGCATTTCTCTGCTGGCTTGAGAAATCCCCCGAGTCCATTTCATCGTAAAGCCTTTCGATTTCCCTGATCGTGTCCAGCAACGATGTGTTTTCATCTCGCAGGATGTCAAACGTCGCTTTCAGGTAGTCGTAGCTCTGCCGAAGATCGAAAAAGGCCAGTGTAATACCCATCGCCCAGCCGATGCGGGATAGCATTTCCGCTTTTGTCAGCCTGCAAAGCCGTTTTCCGGCTTCCGTTGTCGCAAGCTCTTGCTCGTATCCCGTGAGGGCGTAGTAATCTTCCTCGTCGGTATCATAGCCCAGCGGCCTGTACCTGTTCCCGATCAGTGCCACAGTCGCATCATCGAAGTCGCGATAGAAGTCCTCGAAGCTCTGATTCCATAGGGCCGTTTGAAGTTGCTCTGCCTTGGCCGTCAGGTCTGCAAAGGCCATTCGGAACTCGAACTCCGCGTCCTCGTCGCCGTCCAGCGCATTCAGAAGCGTCTCGTCGCTGTCCGCCTGCTCGACGTAGTAGCGGATTCCATTGCAGTTTTCAGAAATTTCGTCCAGCTCCGTCATGATTGCCTCCGCGCCCATCGACGCCAGCGCAGGCCGCTTGTACCGGAGCGCCCGTGTCCTATCGCTCATTCCATCCTCCTGAAAATAACCACCATAGTATGCTGTGTAAGACGCTTTGCGATGATGCTCTGGATTGCCTGAAACTTTGCCGGTGCATCAAAGTCCGCGTATGCCGGCCGGTCTGTGTAAACTCGGTTTTTGTATGTATCTTTCAACCCGTCACACCTCCACAAATTTTCCGCCGACGCACTTGTACCACGTCTTTTCTTTGAGCGTTACGCCATCCACGATTCCCGCCGCGACGGAGATAATCGGGTATGTATCGCCATCCCATCCTCCGCGCTCCACGGCGAAGATCGCGCAGCCAATAGCGCCCATCACTCTACCATCATCGCCCGAAGCCATAGCGACCGACGCTTTGCCCGTCGCAGAGGCCGCGCCCTGAATGCCCGTCGCAGCGGCCGCGCCCTGAATGCCCGTCGCAGAGGCCGCGCCCAGATTGCCCGTCGCATATTTATCCGGAGACTCTTTCGCCTTTTTGATCTTTTCGTCAAAACCGATGGTGTTCTTGACCCATTCGATCTGTGCTTTGACGAGGCCGGGAATCCCGATCTCAGCGCCGATCTTGATTGTTTTCGCGCAAATCTTGCTGTCATTGCTTTTCTTGTCGCACACTTCGTCCAGCTCTACCATCCGGTAGATGCTCCCATCGCCCGGCGGATAGTATCCAAGCACATCCAGGGGCATCGTGCATGCGTGGGCGCCCTCTTTGCAAAGCACAGCCCTCGGAAAGTGATAAGTTTCTCCCTCGGCATACTGAAAGCCTCGGCACTTCATGTCTTTGTCAAAGCCCTTGCAGGCGATAATTGGTTCGCTCATGTGTTTTCCTCCATTTTCGTGATGTAAATTTCCGTTCTCGGATTTTTCGGGTCGTATAGCACTCGCGTCCCGTCGTGCCCGGCAACAATGCGGGAGTTGTCGTCTGCCAGAATCCCACGCTCGACGAGGATATCATCCAGCGCCGCCGCAAGATTCAGCCCGTCCACCTTGCGACGTGTTGCCATGTAGAACTCATATCGGCAATTCACCGGGTAGTTGATGGGCTTGTCTGGTACGGGACGAAGCTGCCACGCGGCCAGCTCGGCATACTGCCTGTACACCTCTCACTGCCGAATCCATTGCTTGGCCGGTTTCCCGCAGCACGGGCAGCGTCTCCCTGCTCCGGCGATCTGCTGGTGGTTCTTCTTCGTCCGGGGTTCGCCCTTGATCGTGTAGTGGATCATGTGCCGCCCTCCCGGAGTGCCGCCTCGATGGCCTTGCGCTCCAAATCCGTCACCGAGCCGCCGTGCGTGCTGTACTGCGCATTACGGTCGCGGCATTTGTCTGCCGGTCGGCCTCGCTGGCCGCGCTGCATCTCGCGCCGCTTGACATCGTCGAGCGTTTTCACGCCGTCACGGATATACGCGGCAAGGATCGCCCGGATATAGCTCCACGAGATTTTCTGCTCGTCCAACGCATAACGTAGCGCGTAGATACACACGTCGGAGCCGAGCTTCTGCTCGTAGTCCAACAGCTCCCGCAAGCACTCACCGGAGGCATTCGCGTTGACGTGGTGCAGGAAATAGCCAACGGATGCGCTTTCTTTCGGCGGGACGGGCGGACCCGGCTGCGCCTCGCGCGCGTCAGGGATGACAGGGATAATAGATTCAGACATATCGTCCTCTCTCTCTACCTCTCCCTCTCTCTCCCCCTCTTTCTCCTTGCGGGTTTGTTCCTGTTTGTTCTCATTTGTTCCTGTTTGTTCCGGTTTGTTTTTGCTTTGTTCTTCGTTTTTGCTGCTTCGTTCTGATTTGTTAACGCGATTCTCCGCTTTCTTCCGTCCAGTGTCCAGCGTCGGGCGAACCAAAGCAAAAACGGAATTCGCGATACCAGAAAGAGACGGCGTTTCCTCATCCAGCGCATACGCGCAAATCGCAATAAGTGCCGTTTTCAGTTCTTTCGCAGGGAGCGTTTTGATTGCCTCGTAGTAGCTCCGGTAAAATGTGAATTGATCTCGCTTCATTTTGGTAGCCTCAGAACGGTAATTCGTCATCGCCGGGCAGCTCTGCGAAGGATTCCTGCGGTGCCGCGTAGCTCTGCTGCGTTGCTCCATCGCGCTTGCTGTCGCCGAAGTAGACGCTCTCTGCGACGATCTCCGTGGCCTTGCGCTTGTTGCCGTTCTTGTCCGTCCACTCGCGGGTTTGCAGCCGCCCGGCAACGACGGCCATGCGGCCCTTAGTGAAGTACTTGGAGACGTACTCGGCGGTCGAACGCCACGCGACGCAATCGAAGAAATCCACCTCGCGCTCTCCGCTGTCGGATTTGTAGTCGCGGTCGCAGGCGATTGTGAAGCTTGTAACCGCCGTGCCGGAGCCAGTCCGGCGAAGCTCCGGGTCGCGCGCCAGGCGGCCCATTGCAATAACTTTGTTAAGCATTGTATTGCTCCTTCCGATAGATCAAATTTTCTTCCCGCCAGCCGGGATAATGTGCCTTGAGATAATCCCTCGCGAGGGATTTCAACACCATGCGCTGGGCTTGGGTTCCTTGGTCGAAGGCCCTGTGATGCTCTGCGCACATGGTTAGGATGTTCTCCTCGATGCCGCGCCCACCTTGTGCGCGGCCGATGTAATGGCACCACGGGTCTCCCGGTGTGCCGCAGAAGATGCAGCAGCCGCCGTCGCGCTCATACACCCGCTGCTTCACTGCTTGCGGGATTTGCAGTGCCTTTGTTCTCCCATTCAAGCATCATTCGCCCCATTTCTTCTGGTGTCAGCGTTTCCACGCCGTTCGCTTTGCAGTCCGTGACCATCAGCTCGATCAGCCGGGACATCTGGCGCGTATCGTAGTCGCTGGAACCGTAGTATACTTGTAGGTATCGAAAATCCGGGTTATTGCGATCCGCGCCCATGTCCTCGATCAGCCGCCCGACGTGGCCCTCGCGCCAGCTCCGCGTGAAGCTCTGGACGGCGCGTGCCGGAATGCGGATGATCTCGTAATTCCCGCCAACGTCCCGGATGTGCTGCCGGTATATGTCGTCCGGCGGGATGCGGAGGACGGAGGAAAGCTCGCCGCACAAGCGCCAATAGTAGGCGTTGGCGTTCAGGCTCCGGCACTTGCGCTCCTGCTTGATCTCCGCGACGTATTTCTTACTTGCGTCGATGGATTCCAGCGCAGCCATGATCGCGGCGTGGGACGATTTCAGGCAGAGCCATTCACCGCCCGCATCCGCTGACCACTTTGCCGCCTCAACCTTGAGCGTCCGCATTCTTCCTCCGTTTCATGGTGCAGGAGTAGCAGAGGGGGATTCCGAAAAGATTCTGGCTACCACGGACAAGCTCATCGGCAGTGCGCTTCGCGCCATTGGCAAACTCAACGCCGACAATCTCTTTCCCGCACTCTTGGCATAGGATTGCCTTTTTCTGCGGCTCCTGCTTTTTCTGCTCCGGCTGCTCTGCCGGGGATGTATACTTGCTGCGATCTTTTGCGAAGAAGATGTCCGCGCTCATACCGAGCGCCTTGCATGCCGTACCGATTGCATCGGAAAGCGCCATCTTGAAGCACTCGTCGTTTGTATACAAGCCGGCTTTTTCCTTCGATACGAAAGCCGCGCCGCCGAGGCCGGGAATAGGCTTCGACCATTCGCCGCCCATCTTGTACGAAAGATGAATCTTCACGAAAGCCTTTTGCTCTCCGGCAGCGCCAATCTCGATCCACTTCTCCACAACATCGTATGCCCATCCGAAACCGCACGGACCGAAAAACTCCGTCAGCGCCTTGTTGCGCCACATTGGGTTGATGTCCGTGAAGCCTTTCAGCCGCCCGGCATCAATAGGCTTCTGAGCTTCCTTAGGGGTGTTTTGCAGTTTGCCCCAAATTTCCATATTATCCATTGGATTGCTCCTTTTCTTCAAATTCCAACGGGCATTGGCTCCCGATATATCTGCTGGGGTACTCAACGACCGCATCATTCAGGCCGCAGCGGCGGGAGTTTGGCCGGTATCGCGGGCACAGCTCACAGCATACGAGGAGCTGAAGAAGGCCATCGACCTTGCACTGGAAAATGACCGCAAGGTGGTGTTTGAAGCCTTTGTGGACGGTCAGGAAGTGGAGTGCGCCGTCATCGGTTCCGACCCTGCCGTGGCCACCCGTCCCGGCGAGATCCTTGCCGGTGCTGAGTTCTACACCTATGATGACAAGTACAAGAACGGCGTCAGCCAGACCGTCATCCCGGCCCACCTGCCGGAGGCAAAGCTGGACGAGGTAAAGACCTACGCCGCCATGGCCTACACCGCCCTGAACTGCGAGGGGCTGGCCCGCTGCGACTTCTTTGTGGAGCACGGCACAGGACGGGTGCTCATCAACGAGATCAACACCTTCCCGGGCTTCACGTCCATCAGCATGTATCCCAAGCTGATGGAGCACGAGGGCCTGCCGGTGCCGCAGCTCAT
>OQWM01000241.1_pt1 | contig 32239 bp, 29 predicted proteins | sample 1691531 | NCBI WGS metagenome assembly OQWM01 (sample SAMN03418257, study PRJEB22391) | human gut metagenome | biome: human-gut; feature: organic feature; material: feces | host: Homo sapiens | place: Tanzania | collected 2013-01
GCTCTCGTAGATGTTGCCAGTCTCTTCGCAAAGATCCATAATGTTGCGAGTTACGGTGTTAACCGGGGCTTTTGATTTCTTGTAATCCATTTTTAATTATTAAAAATATTAATAAGTCGTTGTTTTTTATCTGTCGAATGTTGGGATGTTTTCGTCGTTGATATGTGCCTTGATGTATTCCTTGCACTTTGCAATGTATTTCTCCGCAGTGGCACGCTCTTTTGAGTCAGGGTATTCATTGATGAAACCATAGCATTCGTCTTCTGCATCTTGATAACGCTCAAGTTGCTTTGATGCCACGCTCTGCTGAGCCAACTCATATTTGCTTTTCATGAGCAAAGTGGCAAATTCTTCTCTGAGCTTGCTATAGGGATAATCTTTTAGTGCGTTTTGCGCCGTAATAATACAAGCCTCGTAGTTGTTCTCACCTGGACCGCAATTTCCGAAATATGGACCGAGGTCATAATAAAGCTGGGCGTTATACAATTCTTTGCGAACCAGTTTGTCCTGCAATTCAAAGAGGCGCTGCTGGGCGCTGGCTTTGTGCTTGGCGTCTGGATAAAGGTCGAGGTATTCCTGGAAAGAAGATATAGCTGAAACTGTTGCCGACTGGTCGAGTCGTGGTTCAGGTGTGCTTTCGTATAGGCTTTGACCTATATAAAACTCGGCATTCTCTGCAAAATCACCTTTGGGGTATGACGAGTAATAACGCTTGAAAGTGGCAGCCGCTCCTTCATAGTCTTTACTGTTGTATTGGGCCATCGCAAGCATATAAAGGCTTTCTTGCGCATTCTCAGTTCCCTTGAGTACTACTATCAAGTCGGTCAGCAAAGTTGTAGAGCGTGTCCACTTGCCTTTAGCAAAGCATTCTTTGGCATATTCGTACTTATATGGAACATTGTTGGTCGTGTAGACCTTGTTGAATTCGTTGGCGCATCCTGTAAAAAGGAGTGCTGCGATTATAGCAGCAAAATGTATTTTGTTCATAATCAAAAAATTGTCATGCAAAATTACAATTATTTCCTCTATGGGCAAAGTAAAAAATACAATTTTTAGGAAAAAAACTCTATTATTAGAGATAGTGGTGACATTTTTTATTTAATTTTGCAATTATGAATTATGATTTGATATCAGATTATGCTCCTACGGGCGATCAGCCCCATGCGATAGAGCAACTTACTGAAGGTATAGTCCGCGGTGACAAAGCCCAGGTTTTATTGGGGGTGACGGGATCGGGAAAGACCTTCACGATAGCCAATGTTATCAAGAATGTGAACAAGCCGACCCTGATATTAAGCCATAACAAGACACTTGCTGCTCAATTGTATCAAGAGATGAAGGGTTTCTTTCCTCATAATGCCGTTGAATATTATGTCTCTTATTATGATTATTATCAGCCCGAAGCCTATCTTCCCTCCACTGATACTTATATAGAGAAAGATTTGGCTATCAATGAAGATATTGACAAACTTCGGCTGAGTGCAGTTAGTGCATTGCTCTCAGGAAGGCGCGACGTGGTGGTGGTGTCTTCCGTGTCGTGTATCTATGGTATGGGTGGACCTGCTTCCATGACCAACAGCATTGTTTCGGTGAAGCGCGGCGAGGTTAAGGACCGCAATGTCTTTTTGCGGCAGTTGGTGGATGCACTATATATTAGAAATGATGTTGATTTGGCGCGTGGTTCCTTTAGGGTAAAGGGTGATACGGTTGATGTGGCTATTGCCTATAGTGACAATATACTTCGCCTCAGTTGGTGGGGAGATAAAATTGACAGCATCGAAGAACTCGACAGTGTAGACCTTCATCGGCTGGCTGATTTTGATGATTATCAGATATATCCTGCCAATATATTCGTTACATCCAAAGAGCAGGTGGATGGCGCTGTAAGGGCTATCCAGGACGATTTGGTCAAACAGATTGATTTCTTCACCCAAATTGGAGATGATATCAAAGCGCAGCGTATCAAAGAACGTGTCGAGTATGACATGGAAATGATCAAGGAACTGGGTCATTGCAGTGGAATTGAGAACTATTCCCGCTATTTTGATGGACGTCAACCTGGCGACAAACCTTATTGCTTGCTTGACTTCTTTCCTTCAGACTATCTGATGGTTATCGATGAAAGTCATGTGACAGTTCCTCAAATCAATGCAATGTATGGAGGCGACAGGGCGCGCAAACAAAATCTGGTTGAATATGGCTTCCGCCTTCCTGCGGCTTTCGACAATCGTCCGTTGCGTTTTGAGGAGTTCCAAGAGATGACCAACCAGGTCATTTATGTCTCAGCTACCCCTGCTGATTATGAACTCATGGAGTCGGAGGGTGTAGTGGTTGAGCAGATAATACGTCCCACGGGGCTGTTGGACCCTGAAATTGAGGTCCGGCCGAGTGAGAACCAGATAGACGACCTGTTGGATGAAATCCTTACGCGCACCAATCGTCATGAGCGTGTACTCATCACTACCCTTACCAAGCGTATGGCAGAAGAACTTACCGAATATCTTCTGAGTCATGATGTGCGTGCCAACTACATTCATAGCGACGTAGCTACTCTCGACCGTGTGCAGATTATGAACGACTTGCGTGCCGGTGTCTATGACGTGCTTGTTGGAGTCAATCTGCTGCGTGAAGGTCTGGATTTGCCTGAAGTCTCACTTGTCGCCATACTTGATGCCGACAAAGAAGGATTTCTGCGTAGCCACCGCTCCCTTACCCAGACGGCAGGGCGTGCGGCTCGTAATGTCAATGGCAAAGTGATAATGTATGCCGACCATATCACCGAGAGTATGCAGCGCACGATAGATGAAACATCAAGACGGCGCTCTATACAGATGAAATATAATGAGGACCATAATATTAAACCACAACAGATAAAGAAAACAATCAAGCAGACTTTGTCCAAGGAAAAGGCTCAGACAGCGCGGCCGACAATCACCTACAAACCGTACGTGGAATCAGAAGAGCCAGCATTTGCGGCGGACCCAATTATCATAAAAATGACCAAGGAACAGTTGGAAAAATGTATCGAACGCACCACATCACTTATGAAAGAGGCTGCAGAACAGCTTGATTTCATTCAAGCCGCCCAGTATCGTGACGAGGTCATCCGCTTGCAGAAGGAATTGGAAGAAAAATGACATAGCTGCAGGTATAGAACTGTCAAAAAGCGTCATGTGGGCTTTTTCTGTCATCGAAAGATGTTCCCCATACTGTCCTTTCAATGATGAAGATGTAAAAAATATAGTTAAATACATACATTTGTTTCACGGAAACATATCTTTTTTGTACTTTTGTCATACAAAAATATGTAAATCTTAAGATTATGAAGAAAATACTGATTGCGATTATCGCCCTTTTCCCCTTGCTGTGCTCTGCGCAGAATGTTAAGCCCTTGACGCCTGAACAGCAGTTGGAGCAGGCTCAAAAGCAACTTGAAGAAGCTCAAAAGGCAGTAGAGGCAGCTAAAGCCAATGCTCAAAAAGCCAAGCAGGCAGCTGAGCAAGCCAAGGCCAAGGCTGATGCCGAAAAGGCTAAAGCTGATGCCGAGAAGAAACGCAAAGAGAAGGAGATAGCTGAGAAGCAAGCAGCGATTCAAGCTCAGATAAAAAAGGCTCAGGAAGAGGCGGCTCGGCTCAATGAAGAAGCAGAGAAACTGAATGCCGAAGCCAAGAAGATGAATGCAGAGTCATCTTCTACAGCTCCACAGCAGAAAGTGGTGGTAACATCTGACCAGACTAAAACTGTAAAGAAGGAAAGTGTAACTCCCACACCCAAGCAGGAAAAGCCTGCGCAGTATGGCAGTGTCAATGGATGGTCAGCGATTTCTGCGCCTACTCCTACGGTTCGTCAGGAAGTCAAGCCCGAAGTCGATGTAAATACTGAGGTGAAATATCTTGCAGGCGCGGTACCATTGGTTGATGGCAAGGTGGTTTTTGAATTAAACCTCGATGTTCCTGGTCAGACCGCGAGTGAAATCTATGATAAGGCTTTCGAATATGTCAACAATCTTACCGTAGACGAGAAACAGAAAGATGATTCCCAGTTGCGCAGCAAGATAGCTATTGTCAATACAAACACTCACTCCATCGCCGCAAAGATGTATGAGTGGCTGGTGTTTGCCAATACAATATTGATGAGTGACAAGGCAGAGTTTTCTTATACATTGATTGTAAATTGTGCCGACGCCCATCTTAATGTGAGATTGGAGCGAATCTCTTACACCTATGAGCCTAACCGCTCGACAGGATTTACCGAATCGGCCCATAACATCATAGCCGATAAATACGCACTTAACAAGAAGCAGACAAAGGTCGTGCGTCCTTATGGCAAATTCAGAATCAAAACGATTGATCGCAAGGATGAAATCTTCAACGGATTTGTCAACCTGTTTAATTAATCCGATACATTTATGATCATTAATGATAATATCGATCACAATAACCATTTGAAGACTAAACGCCAGTTGCGACTTTTCAAGATACGTAACGTGCTGAATATTCTTTTTATGGTTATTGCGATTGTTGGTGTAGCAATCTACTTTTTGTCAAGTCACAATGTCGGCATTTATGTAATACTGGCAGCTTGTGTATTTAAGTTCGTTGAATGTAGTCTCAGACTTATTCGCTAAGAGATGAAGAAAAAGCTCGTTTTAGCTCTTTTTTGCGCAGTCAGCATATCACTGTCTGCGCAAATAGATAATAATCAATTTGATCAGATTAACCGTGATGTGATGTTGGATAACTCCAACCCGCGTAAGGTCAATCCCGATAGCCTTGGCTCTGATAAGGAAATTCCTAAAGGTATAAAAGTATGGACGGTTGACAAGCGTTTTGGTGATATTGTCCATTCCACGCCCGATACGCTGTCTCATATGTTTATGAACAGTATTTTTACTACAGGATTGAGAGGCGAGTTCAATACAACCGGCAATCTTGGAGCACCGCGTATCAACCGCATATTCATTGACCGCAGTCTGGATGGTAACTTCATCTTTACCAATCCATACGATTTCTTCGTCACGGATGTGAGCAAGTTTCATTTCACCAATACCTTATCGCCGTTTACTAACCTGACCTTCAATACTTGTGGTGACCGACTTACAGGCGAGGACCATTTTACGGCTAAGTTTGGTGTCAATGCTGGTAAGCGCCTTGGTTTCGGCTTCAATTTTGATTATATTTATGGCCGTGGTTATTATTCCAGCCAAAGTACGTCACATTTTAACTATACGATGTATGGTTCTTATCTTGGCGACCAGTATCAGGCACATCTTCTGATGTCGACCAATCATCAGAAGGTGACCGAAAATGGTGGTATCACCAATGACGACTACATCGTTCACCCCGAGTTGTTCCCCGAGAGCTTCGCCACGCCAGATATTCCTACGGTGCTCAATCGAAATTGGAACCGTAATGACAATCAGCATCTGTTCTTTACCCATCGTTACAGCCTTGGCTTCCATCGTACCGTCAAAATGACGGAAGATGAGATTGCTGCCAAGAAGTTTGCCATGGCAGCCAAGAAAGACCAGGAGGCACGTGAAGCCCGTGAGAAGGCTGAGCGCGACGACGAAGACTTTGATGAAGAGGAGTTTGATAAAAACCGTAAGCAAGAGCAGAAGTTTGCCGGTCGTCCTGACAATGCCCGCATTGCAGGCAACGAGCCGACAGATACGCTGAAGACCCAAACCCAAGAGCGGCTTCAGATTACAAGTAAAGCTCAGGCAGACAGCCTGATCGCAGCGCAGCAACAGTCGGCTGAAGATACTTTGTGGACCAAGAAAGAGTATGTTCCAGTGACCAGTTTCATCCATACAGTTGAGCTTAACAATTACAGCCGCATTTATCAAGCCTATGAGACCCCCGAGTCTTATTATGCCAATGATTATGAGATGGATGAAAAGTATACAGGAGATTCCATCTACGACAAGACTCGCCATCTTGCATTGCGTAATACCTTCGCCCTGTCGCTACTTGAGGGTTTCAACAAGTGGGCCAAGGCAGGTGTGAAGTTGTTTGCCGCCCACGAAATGCGCCGTTATGTCCTGCCTGAAAAAATTGGAACCTCTTCTTGGAGTGAGCACAATATATATATAGGTGGACAGTTGAGTAAATTCCAGGGTAGGACATTGCATTATTGCGCATTGGCTGAATTTGGTATGACAGGAGAGGATGCTGGAAATCTGAAGGTGGATGCTTCGGCTGATTTGAACTTCAACCTCTTTGGAGATACTGTGACTCTTCAGGCCAATGGCTTCTTCCATCGCACCACACCTTCTTTCTATTATCGCCATTACCACAGCCGCCATTATTTATGGGATAATGATGGCTTGTCCAAGGTCATTCATTCTCGCATTCAGGGTATGCTCAGTTGGGAAAAGACCAAAACCAAACTGCGTGTTGCCTTCGACGAGATTTCCAATTACACATATTTCGGATTGAGTTATCAGATAGGGGAAAATTATAACCGTTTGAACAATGATGTTCATGTGCGTCAGAGCGGTGATGCCATAAGTTTGCTTACCCTTCAGTTGTATCAGGACTTCAAGTTCGGTCCCTTCAACTGGGAGAATGTCCTTACTTATCAGAAGTCGAGTGCCGAAGATGTATTGCCCGTTCCTCAGCTTAATGTGTACTCCAATCTCTATCTTCGCTTCAAAATCGCCAAAGTCCTGAAGTGCGACTTCGGCGCTGATGTAAGATATTTTACCAAGTACTACGCCCCTGACTATGCTCCTGGTCTGGGCCAGTATGCTGTTCAGGAGGGCCCCAATCGTGTTGAGGTCGGCAATTATCCCATCCTCAATGTCTATGCCAACTTCCATCTTAAGCAGACTCGCTTCTTTGTGATGATGAGTCATGTCAATGCCGGTAGTGGCAATAAGATGTATTTTCTCGCCCCTCATTATCCTCTCAATGACAGCATCTTGAGATTTGGACTTAGTTGGAATTTCTATAATTAACCATACAAGTCCAGTAGTTAGCATAGGTATTGTCACACCAGATACGATATCAAACTTGCACCTCGATAGTGGGTTTGATATCGTATCTATCAAGCAATAAACAATCTATTTTGTAACCATCATGCAGCAGTTGAACCTTGACATCATGGAATATGTAGAGAATCATATTCTCCCGCGTTATGCTGATTTCGGCAAAAGCCATGGCTTGAGCCACGTTATGCGTGTTATCAAAAACAGTATGGAACTGGCTCGGTTCACCGGTGCTGATATCGATATGGCTTATGTTGTTGCCGCTTACCATGATTTAGGCATGAATGGGCCTCGTGCCATACATCATTTAACTGGCGGTAAAATACTCGCCAGTGATGCTCGGCTCAAAAAGTGGTTTAGTCCAGAACGTATTGTTATCATGAAGGAGGCTGTGGAGGACCACCGCGCGTCAGCCAGTCGCCAGCCTCGCTCCATTTATGGTAAGATTGTCGCCGAAGCCGACCGCGACCTGGATACCGAGGTGGTCTTCAGGCGGGCAATACAGTTTGGACTTGAGAAATATCCCGATATCACCCCAGAGCAACAATGGGAGCGTTTTGTCATGCATATGACCGAAAAGTATTCCGTCAACGGATATATTAAGCTGTGGATACCCAATTCTCCCAATCGAAACAAGTTGAAGCAGATACAGACAATCATTGAAAGCAAGTCCATGCTCCGTGAGTGGTTTGACATGATTTATCAGCAGGAAGTGTCCAAAACCTAAACCGTTCTTGGGAGTAGATACGCCCGGCACAACGAACATCCACATTCTTCTACATGCTGCTACATCTACTTAAAAAGCGAATAGCGAAAGCAAAAAAACAGACAATTATTTTGTATTATCTATGGTTTACATTACCTTTGTATTAAACTAAAAATTTAAGATCGATGAAAGTGCGTTTATCTTTGATGAACTTCTTGGAGTTCGCGGTGTGGGGTTCATACCTCACCTGTATGGGAATCTACCTCGGTAATATTGGCATGGCCGGACATATTGGCGCCTTTTATGCCATGCAGGGTATCGTTTCTATTTTCATGCCCGCTTTGATGGGAATTATTGCTGACCGTTGGATTCCGGCACAACGCCTTTTGGGTATTTGTCATCTTCTTGCAGCCCTCTTTATGTTTGCTGCAGGATGGTATGGTATGGTTAATGGGGAAGGGGCAAGTTTTGCCATTCTCTTTGCATTCTATTCATTGAGCGTTGGCTTCTATATGCCCACCTTGGCGCTCACCAATTCCGTTGCCTATTATTGTCTTGAACTCAAGGGCATGGATACCGTCAAGGAGTTCCCGCCTATTCGTGTCTTCGGAACCGTAGGCTTTATCGTTGCCATGTGGTTTGTCGACATCATGGGATTCAAGAGTACATACGAACAGTTCTTCGTGTCTGGTGCTTTCAGTCTGATTCTGTTCCTTTATACCTTCAGCATGCCTACCTGTCCGCTGAGTGATGATGACAACAAGCAGAGTCTGGTAGACGCTTTCGGATTGCGTGCCTTTGCTCTTTTCAAGCAGAAGCGCATGGCTATCTTCTTTGTTTTCTCCATGCTCTTGGGCGTCAGTCTGCAGATTACCAACGGCTTTGCCACCCCATTTATCGAGAGCTTCAAGTCGCTGCCCGAATATGCCGGTACCTTTGGCGTGAAGTATCCCGTCATTCTCTACTCCTTGTCGCAGATTAGCGAGACCCTCTGCATCTTGATGATTCCATTCTTCATGAAGCGTTATGGCATCAAGAATGTTATGCTTATTGCCATGTTTGCTTGGGTAGCCCGTTTCGCCCTTCTCGGCGCCGGCAATCCAGGTGCGGGTGTCTGGATGTTCATCCTTTCGATGATTGTTTATGGTGTGGCTTTCGACTTTTTCAATATCTCTGGTTCGTTGTTTGTCAACGACAATACCGATTCGAAGATTCGTTCAAGTGCGCAGGGTGTGTTTATGCTTATGACCAATGGTATCGGTGCAACCCTCGGCTCTTTCGCTGCCCAGGCTGTAGTCACTGCCTATACAGACGCCAATGGCGCCACCCAGTGGGCCACCTGCTGGTACATCTTTGCAGCTTACGCTCTTGTAGTTGGTGTGGCATTCGCCTTTATGTTCAGACCACGTAAAACAGGAGTTAAGGCATAATGGACAAAAGCCGCCTATACATAAAGGGAGTGACGCAGTTGAGACAATTCGGCAATATAGGGTTGATTGTCCTCACTGACGCCGACCAGACAAAGCATCTTAGCATGCCTTGCAATATGGATAGACTTTATGATCTGGAGGGTTTCTTCAAGAAGCGACATACGTCTGTAGATGCGCTGATATCCGTCTTATGGACCATTATCAGAGACCACACCGGCACGCCTTACGAGGTGCATGTTACCGATGTGAGCCGTGGCAAATATAGAATGGAATTGCAAGATGTCAAAAAATCAATTGCATACAAGTTGGAACCTACGGCTGCCATCACATTGGCAGCCGTAGCCGATTTGCCTATATACATAAGCCCGCAGCTGTTTGACATACAGGGCGTGGATTACAATCCCGACAACGAGAAGGTGTCTTTGCCACTCAATGTGCTCAGTTACGAGTTGTTGGAGAATGCACTTCGTCGGGCAGTCAAGGACGAAGATTACAGGATGGCGATGGCCATCAAACAAGAGATGGATAACAGAAAAAATAAGAAATTATGAAAGAAGCACGGTATTTTTATGTACCTCAGGCGTCTGTTCAGAACGAACTGCCTGCCGAAGAGGCAGTACATGCCTTGCGTGTGTTAAGATTGGCTTCAGGTGACGAGATGTTTCTCATGGATGGAGCTGGTGGCATTTACAGAGCCAAGGTCACTATGACTTCGTCCAAGCATTGCTTTTATGAGATTGTCGAGACGCTGCATCCCGGCAAGGCTTGGCTCGGAAACATTCATTTGGCCATTGCCCCAACCAAGATGATGGAACGTATCGAGTGGATGGCCGAGAAGGCGACCGAGATTGGTTTTGACGAACTTTCCCTACTCAAGTGCGCTTTTTCCGAACGCAAAGTTGTCAACACCGCGCGTTTGGACAAGATAGTTGTTTCGGCCATGAAGCAGAGCCGAAAGCCATTCAAGCCAGTCGTACACGAAATGGTTGACTTCAACACCTTTATCCAGCAACCACGAACCGGCCGCAAGTTTATAGCGCATTGCTATAATGAGGTGCCACGACTCGATTTGTTTACCCTGCTTACAGCCGACGAGGCTGCTGAAGACTGTACGGTTCTTGTTGGCCCTGAAGGCGATTTCTCCATCGATGAGGTTCGCGCCGCCATCGCCAACGGTTATCAGTCTATATCTCTTGGCGACTTCCGCTTGCGCACCGAAACGGCTGGTCTCATGGCCGTAACCATGGCTCAGTTGTCTCTTAGGAAATAGACACCTTATTAATATATAACAATGAAGAAGCTCGCATTTTTATTCATTTTGCTGAGCACGTTGATTGTTTCGTGTTCAGACAGCGATGATTATATGGATGCCGTTCCCAAGAAAAGTCCCTTGGTGGTATCCGTTGATTTGATGAAATACAAGGGTATGGATAGCAATGTCTTTATGCGTTCTCTTTTCCATATCCACAATATGACTACCCGCGGCATAGACCTTGCCCAAAAGGTTTATGCCTTTGAGTCTCCCGAAGGTTTTTATGGCCTTTGTTGCTGTGTGTCCGATGAGGACAACCTCAAGGAGCTTATGGGCAAAAACGGTTTCAAACTCACCGATTTCCGCGAATGTACATTCTCTGTTTTGGGCAATTCCTGGGTAGTGGGTTTCAATGCCAAGTCTCTGCTTGTGATGGGTCCCGTCACTGCGAGCGAGCAGCGCAATCTTATGGTTAAAATGGCCAGCTGTCTCAAGCAGGATGCTGACAAAGGTTTGCGTGCCTCCGACTTGGTTCATCAGCTCGACTCCATTCAGGAGCCTATGGCTATGGTTGCTGCCATGACTTCCCTTCCCGAACTGATGCGCTCGTCACTTATGCTTTGTGCGCCCAAGGATATGGATGCCAACCAACTGTATTATCGTGCAGGCATTTCTGTCGGCAGCGATTATGTTCAGGTCGATGGAGCCATATTTGCAAAGAACCACAAGGATGATGAGACCATCAGAGATTACCAGCTCCGCCAGATGGATATTCTTCGTGGCAAATATGCGTCATATATAGACGAGCATAACTTTGTGTCAATCCTCTTGAACAGCAAGACAACGATGACGGAGCTTACCCAGGGGAAAAACGATTTTGACAAACTCTTCTCCGCCTTGAACGTTGGTTCTGATATCAATTACAGGAAGATTTTTGACACCTCATCGGGAGAGATGCTGGTCAGTGTTCCTACTCATTCCAGCCAACTTCATCTGCTTGTTTCACGGCTGACAGCCGACTGGCATCAGTTTGTACCTGCCGATATGGGCGAGAAGCCTATCGGCGTAGCCGAAGATGGAACTTTCTTCATGGGCATTCCATATAAGGAAGTTGTGCAACACGGGCAATGGGATGCAGTGCTAAAGGGGAAAAGGGCTGCTATGCTCGTGAACCTTGCCGAATTGCAGCGCGTAGCACCGCTGCAATTGCTTCAGAGTGTCCACACGGCATTGGGCAACAGACAGTTGATGGTCTTAACAGTAAAATGATGAAACAGATTCGGTTAAAAAGCGTCGTTCCTCATGTCTTTTCCCGTTGTGCTGACCTGAAATCCGATGTGTGGAACCAGGATGTGACCTTTGAAAAGGGCAAGACTTATTTGGTGGAAGCCCATAGTGGCAGAGGCAAGAGCACCTTCTGCAGTTATCTTATCGGTTATCGCCAGGATTATACCGGCGAATTGCTGTTCGACGATACACCCACGACCACCTTCAGTATGCAGCAGTGGGTTGATGTGCGCCGTTCCGGCATCAGCCATTTGTTTCAGGAACTCCGGTTGTTCCCCGAATTGTCTGCCCATGACAATGTGATGATTAAAAACTCTCTTACCCATCATGTTACGGCCTCTCAGGTAAACCAGTGGTTCGAGATGTTAGGCATATCAGACAAGTTGGATACCCCTATCGCCAATATGTCCTTTGGGCAACAGCAGCGTGTGGCTCTTATGCGAGCCTTGGCCCAACCGTTTGATTTCCTTGTCGCCGACGAACCCATCAGCCATCTTGACGACGAAAATGCTGCGGTTATGGCATCGCTCATGATGGAGGAAGCACGCCGCCAGGGGGCTGGCGTCATCGTTACCAGTATTGGCAAGCACATGGATTTGGATTATGACAAGGTGTTCTGTTTGTAGATTTCTAAAGATTGCTGAAAATGAATTTGATTTGGAAGTTACTGAGCAAACATATAAGTAAAAGCCAACTGTTGGGATTCTTCTTTGCCAATCTCGTTGGCTTGACCATCATTCTTTTGGGATTCCAGTTCTATATTGATGTGCTTCCCTGTTTCACAGGTGAAGACAGTTTCATGAACGGTGACCAGGTGGTATTGACCAAGGCCGTCCGCTCGTCAAGTGTCGTTTCTGGCCAGACCAATCTTTTTTCTCCAGATGACGTCGAAGACCTGCGAAGCCAGCCGTTTGTAGAATCTTTGGGCGTGTTTTCATCCAACGAGTATCATGCCAATGCGCCCATGTCGATTGAAGGCAACACAATTTTCAATTCCGAAGTATATTTCGAAAGCGTACCCGACGAGTTTGTTGATATCGATAAGAGTCAGTGGCATTATGCTGAGGGCGATAGGGTAGTGCCCGTACTTCTGCCGAGGTCATATATAACAATGTATAATTTCGGCTTTGCCAAGTCCCATTCGCTGCCTACGCTCTCCGATGGCGTTCTTGGTATGGTCGACATCTCTCTCTTTGTTCAGGGAGATGGCAAGAAAGAGGTGTTCACGGGCAAATTGATTGGTTTCTCTAATAAAATCAGTTCCATACTTGTGCCTCAGTCGTTTATGGATTGGACTAACCGCAACTTCAGTTCTCAATCCCACTCCCAGCCATCACGTATTCTTGTCCATTTTGACAATCCTGCCAGCAAGGAGGTTACCTCATATCTCGAAGACCACGGCTATGAGGTCGACAGCGACCAGATGAACAATGAGAAGACTGCATATTTTCTCAAGTTGGTTGTAGCTCTCGTTATGGTTGTGGGTGCTCTCATCTCCGCATTGAGCTTCTACATCCTCTTGTTGAGCATCTTCTTGCTCGTCCAGAAGAATGAGGACAAGCTGGAGAACCTGCTGTTGATAGGATATACCACGCGCTCTGTGGCATGGCCCTATCAGATGCTTACCTTGGTGCTCAATGTCGGCATACTTCTCGTTTCCATCTGCGCAGTGCTCATATTGAGGGGGTATTATTATGATTATTTGTTGGCATTGTCACCCTCGTTGGACAAGTCGTCACCGATGCTCATGATTGCATTAGGTGCAGGTGTCGTTTTGGTGCTTTCAATGCTCAATTTTATCGTCATTCATAACCGTATCCAACAGATCTGGTATAGTAAAAGGCGAAATAACGGCGTTGTATCATAATTTTAACGCGCTCTTTATGATTAATTAAAAAAAAATACCTATATTTGCACCAAATATTAACAATAGTTACTACGCAGAGTAGTATTTTAACTTAACTTTTATAATATGTTGAGACGTTTAACCATTATTGCTTTAATGATGTTGGCCTTTACAACATCGATTATGGCACAAATTACGACTTCAGGTATTAATGGTAAGGTTACCTCTCAGGGTGATGAGGTTATCGGTGCTTCAGTTACCGCAACCCACCAGCCATCTGGTACCGTGTATCGTGCCGTTACTAATGTTCACGGAAGATTTAACATTCCGGGTATGCGTCCTGGCGGACCCTATAAGGTAGAGATATCTTATATCGGCCATCAGACTAAGACTTTCAACAAGGTCAGCTTGTTGTTGGGTGAATCACAGAACCTTTCTTGTTCGTTGGAAGAAGATGCCAAGATGCTCGACGAGGTTGTCGTTGCTGGCAAGGCAGGTCTTAATGCCACCAAGACAGGTGCGGCACAGAGCATCAATGCTACACAGATAGCCAATATGCCTACCATTACCCACAGCATCGCCGACATTGCGCGCCTTAATCCCCAAATCAATTCAAATGAGCAGGTGGGTTCTATGTCTTTTGCCGGTACAAATACCCGTTACAATGCTTTCCAGATTGACGGTGTAATGAACAACGACGCTTTCGGTCTTACCTACAATGGTAGTAACGGCGGCCAGGCCAACACTCAGCCTGTTTCGATGGAAAGCATTGAGCAGATTCAGATCAACATCGCTCCCTTTGACGTTCGTCAGAGCGGTTTCACCGGTGGCGCTATCAATGCCATTACCAAGAGTGGTACCAACACCTTCCATGGTAGTGCCTACATCTACGGCAACAACGAAAAGCTCGTAGGTCGTCACTTTCTGAACCATGATGGAACTTACGCTGCACCTTATTCTAAAGAGAGCGAGTCATTGTTCGGTTTCACTTTGGGCGGTCCCATCATCAAGGACAAGCTGTTCTTCTTCGCCAACTTCGAGAGCTCAGACAAGTCATACCCCAATGACTATGGACTGGGTACCGGTGGCTCCAAGGTAGATGCCGATCTGGCTGTGAAGATTCTTGACGCTGTCAAGGATATGGCACAACGACAGGGTTATGACTACAATGGTATCTATGCCAACCCCGATATGCGCACTTGGAGCAACAAGGCAAGTGTCAAGTTGGACTGGAACATCAACGACTTCAATAAGTTGTCTGTTCGCTGGAGCTATGTCAACGCCCGTTCTATGAAGGGTGGTGGCGGTATCGCTACTCTGAACACTGGCGACCACGTCTATGAGTACAAGTCCAATACCAATACCATCATGGCCGAGCTCCAGTCTCGTCTCAGCCCTGTGTTGAGCAATGAGCTTCGTGCTTCTTATGTAATGGTTCGTGATGCTCGTACTTCTGGTAACCCATTCCCAGCCATCCAGATTTCCAAGGTAGGTAATAACAATGGTTCTGTAAACATCGGTAATGAGTACAACTCTATGGCCAATGGTCTTGATCAGGACGTATTTACCTTCGAGGACAACTTGACATGGTATAAGGGCAACCATACCATCACTATGGGTACACACAACGAGGCGTATAGCTTCTCAAACCTCTTTATCCCCAATCTCTTTGGTTCATATTATTTCCAGAATCCCGATGATTTCTTCAGCTATTATGAAGGTTTCAAGGCTGGTACTCCTGGTATCGGTAAATATATCAACCAGTATTACTTCCAGCAGGCCAATGTAGACGTTACAGGCAATGCCCGTTGGAGAGCCAAGTTCGGTTCTGCCCAGTTAGGTTTCTACATCCAGGACAAGTGGGATATCTCTAACTCTCTGCAGCTTACCTATGGTCTGCGTATGGACCTCCCCTTGTTCTTTGATACTCCTTCTGAGAATGCTCCATTCAACGCGTGGGCTGCCCAGAACGGCTATGGATACAGAACCAATAACAAGCTCAACTCTACACCTATGTGGAGCCCCCGCGTAGGCTTCCGTTGGGATAAGGACAACAAGCACAAGCTCATCGTACGTGGTGGTGTGGGTATCTTCACCGGTCGTGTACCTTTCGTATGGCTGAGCAACAGCTTCTCCAATACCGGTATCCAGATGTCTTCTTACAATGTAAAGCGCAACGATAAGATTACGTTGATTCTGGACCCCAACAAGCAGGCAGAGAACGGTCAGCTGCTCAACGCCAGCAGCGGTAACCAGACCATCAACGTCTTTGATAAGGACTTCAAGTTTGCCCAGAACCTTCGTGCCAACCTCGGTGTAGATTTCAAGGCTCTTGGCATCGACTGGACTGCGGAGGCAATCTATAGCAAGACACTGAACGATGTATATTATCAGAACATTGCTTATGCTGAGACCGGCAAGACATTCGGCGACGTGACAGGTATGTATTGGGACAATCGTCCTATGTACGAGCGCGTGACCAAGGGTCTGCCTTTCTCTAATATCTATGCTCTTAAGAACAGCAACAAGGGTTATTCTTACAGCCTCTCACTGAAGGCAGAGAAGAGCTTCGACTTCGGTCTTGACCTTGCTGCTTCTTACACCTTCACACAGTCTAAGAGCCTTTGTCCTGCCACTTCTTCTCAGGCTGCCAGCAACTGGAACAACACATCTACATATCGTTTCTCCAATGCTCCTGAGTTGGGTTACAGTGCCTACAATCTGCCCCACATGATCAAGGCATCTGCTTTCTATCGTTTCCACATTGCCAACAATAAGAACTTCACTACTACTATCGGTGTTATCTACCAGGGCAGAAGCGGTTCACCTTATTCTATGCTGTATAGTGGAGACCTCAATGGCGACAACGGTCGTGGCAATGACCTGATGTTCATTCCTACTGATGAGCAGATTGACCTGATGCCCTTCAAGGCTCAGGGCAACTATACCGAGGAACTGCAGCGTCAGAACCTGAAGGCATGGTTGGCCAAGACTCCTTATCTCAAGGATCATCGTGGCGAATACTTCAAGCGCAATGCAGACAACCTGCCTTTCGAGAACCACTTCGACTTCCACGTAGCTGAGAAGATGAGCGTGAAGGTGGGCAAGCAGGTACACTCTCTCGAGTTGTCTCTTGACATCCTCAATGTGGGCAACCTCCTCAACAAGGATTGGGGCCGTACCTACGGAACAACTTATTCTAACGAGTTGATTTCTCCTCTGACCTACGATGGTGGCAAGTTCCAGTTCCTCAGCACTCCAGACTATGTCATCAAGTATCCTCAGTCTTACTACAGCCGCTGGCGTGGTCAGCTTGGTCTGAAGTACACATTCTAACGCATAAGACTAACATCATTATAAATAAGCCTTTCGGGAGCCAATTCCTGAAAGGCTTTTTTTTATTCTTTCTTTGTCGAATAAGTGTCGCGCTTTGCCCCTATATTCTTCGCTTCTCGTGACAATAATGCCCCGATGGCAATAATCTTGTTTTCAGGGTTTGAAATTGTTGTTGCCAATCGCGCAACTTGTGATGCTAACCTTGATTTCCTGATCTCATGCTTTGCGTTTACTTTATAACTGCCCACGCCATACTTTGATGTCTTTACGGTCATTGGCTTGCAGGCTTGCATGGTGTCAGCTATAGCCATATCCAGTCCGGTGGCAGGGGAAAAGCAAGCGAAGTCGGTCTTGCGCCGTCCACTATTTAGCATTTTAGTTGATACGTTTGAATATTAATTAGTTTTTTGTTTTGTTGTTATCTTCAAATATAGTAATTTTGCATGAAGAATTAATATATATCTTTATGTATAGAACAAAAACATGTGGCGAACTTCGTCTTGCCGATAATGGAGTCGAAGTTACCTTGGCTGGTTGGGTGCAGAAAGTACGCAAGATGGGTGGTATGACCTTTGTCGATTTGCGTGACCGTTATGGTATAACCCAGCTTGTTTTCAACGAATCTGTTAATGCTGCTTTGTGTGAGCAGGCCAATCGCTTGGGTCGTGAATACTGCATCCAGGCTAAGGGTGTTGTCGGTGAACGACAGAGCAAAAATGATAAGATTGCTACGGGTGATATCGAAATCCTCGTGTCTGAGCTTACTGTGCTTAGCCCCAGTGCTGTGCCTCCCTTCACCATCGAGGACAATACCGACGGTGGCGACGACCTGCGTATGAAGTACCGCTATCTCGACCTTCGACGCAATGTGGTGCGTAGCAATCTGGAGCTGCGTCACCGTATGACGATACTTATCCGCAACTTCCTCGATGCACAGCAGTTCATAGAGGTTGAAACTCCAATACTTATCGGTTCTACTCCTGAAGGCGCCCGCGACTTCGTGGTTCCCTCTCGTATGAATCCCGGTCAGTTCTATGCTCTCCCTCAGAGCCCTCAGACCCTGAAGCAGCTCCTTATGGTTGCAGGCTTCGACCGCTATTTCCAGATAGCCAAGTGCTTCCGCGACGAGGACCTGCGTGCCGACCGTCAGCCCGAGTTTACCCAGGTCGATTGTGAGATGAGTTTCGTAGACCAGGAGGATGTTATCTCTCTGTTCGAGGATATGTGCCGCATGCTGTTCAAGGAGGTTAGAGGTGTAGACCTTCCCGCCAAGTTGCAGCAGATGACATGGCATGAGGCCATGCGCCGCTTCGGTTCCGACAAGCCCGACCTGCGTTTCGGCATGGAATTTGTCGAGCTCAAGGATGTATTTGATGGCAAGGCAGACTTTGCCGTGTTCAACGAGGCTGCCTATATCGGTGCGATTTGTGTGCCCGGTTGTGCCAGCTACACCCGCAAGCAGCTTGACGAACTCACTAACTTCGTAAAGCGTCCTCAGGTGGGTGCAAAGGGTCTCGTGTACATCAAGTACAACGAAGATGGTTCGGTAAAGAGCTCTGTAGACAAGTTCTACGGCGCAGAAGTGCTGGCAGAAGTCAAGGAAAAGACCGGTGCCAAGGATGGCGATTTGGTTCTGATACTGAGCGGAAGTCTTGCCAACAAGGTGCGCACACAGCTCTGCACACTCCGTCTTGAGATGGGTGAGCGTCTTGGCTTGCGCGACAAGAATAAGTTTGAGTGTTTGTGGATAGTAGACTTCCCACTCTTTGAGTGGTCTGAAGAGGAGCAGCGTCTCATGGCAACCCACCATCCCTTCACCATGCCCAACGCTGATGATATTCCTCTCTTGGATGAACATCCCGAGCGTGTGCGTGCCAAGGCTTACGACTTCATCTGCAACGGCATCGAAGTCGGTGGTGGTTCGCTCCGTATCCATGACTCCAACCTTCAGGAGAAGATGTTCAAGATATTGGGCTTTACCAAGGAGAGTGCAGAGGCTCAGTTCGGCTTCCTGATGAACGCCTTCAAGTATGGTGCACCTCCCCACGCTGGTCTCGCTTTCGGTCTTGACCGCTTCGTGTCTATCATGGCTGGTCTCGATTCTATCCGCGATTGTATCGCCTTCCCCAAGAATAATTCTGGACGTGACGTGATGCTCGATGCGCCTTCCCAGCTGGCTTCCAAACAGTTGGAAGAACTTAAAATCTCCGTTGATTTGAGTCAAGATTGATAAAATAAAATTACAAAAGTTCTCGATTTTGTCATATTTTCGTACATATATTTGCTGGTAAGTCAGATAAATTGTTATCTTTGCATTACAAAAAGTTACAAGATAGAAATATTGAAAGACGTAAGGTTAAATATTTACTAAATTATGACAGAAAAGAAAACAACAAAAGCTGTTGCAACCAAGAAGACTGCAACGACAAAAAAATCAACAGTTAAGAAGGTTGCTTCGAAGAGTGTAGTTGTACTGACAGCAGAGAACGTAGGTTTCAAGGCTGGTGATGTATATCAGGCTCTCGCAACAGCAGAGAAGGCGCTGACAATAGCAGAGATTGCTAAGTTGGCCAAGATTACAGAGGATGAAGTCCTCGTAGGAATGGGATGGCTTTTCAAGGAAGGCAAAATCAAAGACGAGGACAACAAGGTTGCTCTTGCATAAATTTAAGTATATGAAGAAAGGGTCACACTTACTTTCAGTTAAGTGTGACCTTTTTTAATGATTTCACATGAATTACGAGAAAGTAATCATAGACCTTTTGTTTGCAGCAGGAGAGGATGGACTTGCTGTCAAGGACATCTCACGCTATGTCTTCAATGCAAACAATTCTTTTTTTGAGCCTCTCGATTATAATCTCGTCCACAAACAGGTTTCCTCTTATCTCATACGCAACTCCAAAAAGACCGATTCTGTCATCAGAAAAGGTACGCAAAGAGGCACGTATTGCCTGAATCTCAATTCTGAAGTGTTCCGGCAGTTGCAATTGCAGTTTGACGAACTCCAGCAAGAAGAAACCTCACCTACATCCGAAGAAGACACGTCGCTGTCTCTATTTTAGAAAATATTCACCCTTTTCTTTTTCCATTTGAAATTATTTTCATACATTTGTAAAGTTATACTAAATATGAAAATAATGAGTAAGAGTAGCAATCACCTTGTGATTATGGCTGGTGGCGTGGGTAGCAGATTCTGGCCAATGAGTACATCCGAGAGACCTAAACAGTTTATCGACGTGTTAGGTGTTGGCAAATCATTGCTTCAACTCACTTACGAGCGTTTCAGTGGTTTCTCCCCAGAGAACATTTGGGTGGTTACCAATCAGAAATATGTAGAGCTGGTGCATCAGCAGCTTCCTGAAATCCCCTATGGGAATATCCTTCAAGAGCCATGTAGGCGAAATACAGCTCCGTGTATAGCCTATGTGAGCTGGCGCATCAAGTCAAAGGACCCCAAGGCCAATGTGGTGGTTACTCCCAGTGACCATATCGTGACCGATGTCGAAGAGTTCCGCCGCATCATCAAGCTCTGCATGGACTTCACCCAGGATTCTGATGCCATCGTAACCTTGGGCATGAAGCCCAATCGTCCGGAGACCGGGTATGGCTATATCAAGGCCGACCTGAGTGTCAGTTCTTTGCGTCAGAAGAAAATCTTCCGTGTTGACAAGTTCAAGGAGAAACCCAATCTTGAAACCGCTCAGGAATATATCAAAGAGAGCGACTACTTCTGGAATGCCGGTATCTTTATCTGGAGTGTCAGCACTATCGTCAACGCATTCAGAGTGTATCAGCCCGCAATAGCCAAGATATTTGAGAACCTGATGCCGGTCTACGGGACGGCAGATGAGCAGCAGATGATTAATGCAGTCTATCCAGAGTGCGAGAATATCTCTGTAGACTACGCTATCATGGAGCGTGTGGAGGAAATCTTCGTCTGCCCGGCCGACTTCGGTTGGAGTGACTTGGGCACGTGGGGAAGTCTGCAGATGCAGACCAAGCACGACCTCTATGGAAATACGCTCATCGGCGAGAAGATTGAGATGTATGAAAGTCACAATTGTGTGGTGCATACCTTGCAGCAGAAGCAAGTGGTTATCCAGGGGTTGGACAACTATATCGTCGCAGAGAAAGATGGTGTGCTGTTGATTTGCAAATTGTCAGAAGAACAGCGCATCCGCCAGTTTAGCGGCGAAGGATAATCAGGGCCGATACAGTGCCTTGATAAAATAGAAAAAGCATCAATCCAAGCGGGATTGATGCTTTTTCTATGGTTGATAATGCTTATTTTCTTTTCTTAAGAAGCCACTTGGCGACGAAGTACACGATGGCAATGCCCACAAGGGCGATGATGCCCAACTTGATATACTCTCCATATTCCATAATCTTGTCGTTGAGTTCCTGCTCGGGAACCACTGAGTGCAGATACCATCCCATCAGTGCCAGGATGCAGTTCCACAGACCGGCGCCGATGGTGGTGTAAAGGATGAACTTCCAGAATTTCATCTTGGAAAGACCGGCGGGGATAGAGATGAGGTGTCGTATGCCAGGGAGCAGTCTGCCGGTAAGTGTGGCGATGACTCCGTGGTCGTAGAAGAACTTCTCGCTCTTCTCTACCTTTTGCTGATTGAGCAGGCACATGCGTCCCCACTTGCTGTTGGCAAAGCGATAGATGATTGGACGTCCTAAGTAATAACCTGCAAAGTAATTGATAGTAGCACCGCAGTCGGCACCTATGGTTGCAAACAGTATGACAAGAAATACATTGAGGTTTCCTCCGGCTGCATGATAAGCTGCGGGCGATACGACCAGCTCTGACGGTACGGGGATAACGGTGCTCTCCAGCAACATCAGGAAGAATATCGTTCCGTAATTCAGGTTGCCTAATAGTGATGATAACCAGTTCATTTTATAAATTTGTTTTTGATGAATTCGTATAAATCAGTAAATGGTATATTGGGGTGCAGTATGTTGGAAAATACGATAGAGACTTCAGCAGGATTGACCTCGCATCCCTTGCGGAGGGCGTAGAGAAATTCATCCGTGCGCCCCATCTTGGCACAGCAGGCTGCGTAGTAAGCCCAGCCGTCGATGGGGTTGTCATCCTGGTTTTCTATCGTGATGCGCCTGAGGGCGTCGTAGGCCAGGTCATACTCCCCATTGTCATAGCAGGCTGTGCCTATCTGATAGATGATGAATGGGTCATTGTCGGACAGGGTAATGGCGGCCTCAAATTGCCGTAATCCTTCATCGGTTTCTCCAGCGTCCATATAGATATACCCCTTGATGACATGGAGGTCGGCGATATTGTTTTTGGCAGTGTTGATGCAGTCCTCAATGACCAAGAGAGCTTTGTCTCTTAGCCCCATAGAAGACAGTAGTAGTGCTTTCTGCTTGGAAATATCTATAAACAGCGAACGGTCGCCGTTTGCGAGAAGGATAGCCTTGTTGTAATGAATCAAAGCCTCTTCGAGATTGTTCATCTTGACGTAAGTTGAACCGATAAGTGACTCTACATATCCGTCATTGGGACGCAAAGCGCTGTAGCGATGATAGAAGTCAAGCGCATCAGCAAGTTGGCCTAACGTGAATTGGCAGTTGGCCTTTGCTAACAAGGCATCTTCGCACTGGGAGTCAATCGCCAGGGCGAATTCGCTGCTTTGCAGGGCTTCTGAGATTTTTCCATTAAGATACTGGGAAGCCGTAAGCTGCGTCCAGTAATAAGTGGAGTAGGGGTCCTGGTCCACCAGCTGCATGTATAGCTCCTCTGCTTGGCTGTACTCTTGGTTGAGTAGGTAGCAACGAGCCGATGTCTCGCGATAGTCCTTACCTGATTTGTCGTCGATAAACTCTATCCATTTCCGGGCACAGTCAAGTGCGTCGTAGTCCAAGAACAAATTGACTACGTCATAAACATAATCGGCTCTTTCGCGAGGAGATAAGTCGTCAATGCCCATGCGGAGATACTCGTCAGCCTCTTCGGGTTTTCCTTCATGGATAAGGATTTCGGCATGTAGATATTTGTAATCATAGTCAGACGTGTCTATGATTTGTTGGGCGTAATACTTAGCCTTTTCTACGTCGTTTTCTCTCAGAAGAGCGTATCGGGAACGGAAAAGGAGCGGCTCTACAGCGCTGGGGAAAGTGTAGATTGCCCTGTCAATGGTGCAGAGCGCCTTCTCGTCACATTCGTGGTACTGGTAGTACTCGGCAATGTCCGTCAGGTCTTCTGGGTCAAGATAGAAAGGTTCTCCCTGACTCGTAGATTTCTCATAACGGTCAAGGAGAACCTTGAATTTGTCGGTTTTAAAATAAAGCTCTTTATTAAAATCGATCATTTACTTCTTGTTCTGTTTTGCCCAAGCATCCTTCAAGCCCACGGTCTTGTTGAATACAGGATGCTCTGCTGTCGTGTCGGCATCGGCCATGAAATAACCTATGCGCTGGAATTGCAGATACTCTCCCGGCTGCTTGTTGGCTGCATATTCCTCTACGTAGCAATTGGTGCGTATGCGCAGAGATTCAGGGTTGAGCAGCTCGTGGAAGTCGCGCTCGTCGGCAGAGGGGTTCTCTACAAAGAAGAGGCGGTCGTACTCTCTTACCTCTGCCTGGATGCAGTGGTCGGCGCTAACCCAGTGGAGTGTACCCTTAACCTTGCGGTTGGCACCTTCCAATCCGCTCTTGCTAAGTGGGTCGTACTCTGCAAAAATTTCAGTGATATTGCCCTCTGCGTCCTTCTCACAGCCGGTGCATTTGACGATATATGCGTTCTTGAGACGTACCTCCTTGCCAGGAGTCATTCTGAAGAACTTCTTGGGAGCATCCTCCATGAAGTCTTCACGCTCAATCCACAGGTGCTTGGAGAAAGTGATGCTGTGTGTACCTTCTTCGATGTTCTCGGGATTGTTGACTGCTTCCATCTCTTCCTGCATGTCGTCAGGATAGTTGGTAATGGTCAGCTTGACGGGATCCAATACGGCAGAGACACGAGTGGACTTCTTGTTGAGGTCATCGCGAACAGCTGCCTCAAGCAAAGCGACGTCATTAAGGGCATCAAACTTGGTGTAACCAATTGAGTCTATGAAGTTGCGTATACTCTCAGGAGAGTAACCGCGACGGCGCATACCACAGACAGTAGGCATACGAGGGTCATCCCAACCATTTACGAGATGCTCGTCAACCAGGGTGTGCAGCTTGCGCTTGCTCATTACGGTATAAGTAAGGTTGAGACGGTTGAACTCAATCTGGCGTGGACGGTTGTCCTGCAGGTTGTCGTCGCTGCCGTCTTTCTCTTTGAGGAAGTCGATGAACTTGTCGTACAGAGGGCGATGGGGAACAAACTCAAGTGTACAGATGGAGTGGGTAACGCCCTCAAAGTAGTCGCTCTGACCATGAGCAAAGTCATACATGGGGTAGCAATACCACTTGGTGCCAGTGCGGTGGTGGGGAGTATGGATGATGCGATACATAATGGGGTCGCGGAAGTGCATATTGGGATTGGCCATGTCAAGTTTGGCACGCAATACCATGCTGCCTTCAGTGGCTTCGGGCGTATTCATGAACTCGAACAGACGAAGGTTTTCCTCTACGGGACGGTCGCGATATGGGCTGGCGATACCAGGCGTTGTAGGAGTGCCTTTCTGCTGGGCAATCTGCTCAGAGGACTGCTCGTCAACGTATGCCAAGCTTTTCTTTATCATCCAAACAGCAAATTCCCACAGCTTCTCAAAATAGTCGGATGCGTAATAGATGTTGCCCCAATGGAAACCTAACCACTCAATGTCGTGGAGGATATTCTCAACGTATTCATTGTTCTCTTTGCTGGGGTTGGTGTCATCAAAACGGAGGTTGCAGACACCATTGTACTTCTCGGCGACACCAAAGTCCATGCAGATGGCTTTGGCGTGACCTATATGCAGATATCCGTTAGGCTCTGGGGGAAAACGAGTTTGGATACGGCCTCCGTTCTTACCTTCGGCCAAGTCCTGCTCGACGAGTTGTTCAACGAAACTTAAGCTCTTCTTCTCTTCAACTATATTTTCTTCTTTAGTTGTCATAGTGATAATTGTTTAATTTAATGCAAAGATACTGCAATTCAAGCATAATACAAAGGGTTCGACTTATTTTTTCATCCCTGCGGCTATACATATTTATATATATGTGGTTGCGATGCTTTCTTTCTGGCGTCTGATGCATCTATGGCTTGTCAGCGCAGCCTGGGCGCGTCCCTTTATGCTCATTCATGTAATATATATCCCTGTCTGAAAAGTATTTCTTATTCAGACAGGGATATGAGAGGAAACTTCTGACATGATAATGTCTGCGTTTCGATTGGATTTAGTCTGTTTTTAATAGCTTCGGGCAATCAGCACACGACACTTGCTGGGCTTGCCGGTAACCATATCCACGCCCGGAGTCTGCTCGTAATCGAAGGGCACGCAGCGTATGGTTGCCTGGGTGTCTTCCTTGATTTTGGCCTCTGTCTCGGCTGTGCCGTCCCAGTGGCAGAGGAAGAATCCGCCATCTTTCACGCGTGTCTTGAACTCCTCATAGTCGTCACATACATATACGTGGGCGTCGCGGAATGTCTTGGCCTTGATGAAGATGTGCTCCTGAATGTCCTCGAGCAAGTGCATCACGTGTTCTACGATGCCGTCAAAGCTGACGGTCGCCTTTTCAAGTGTGTCGCGACGCATAACCTCGATAGTATTCTCTTCGTAGTCGCGTCCACCCATAACCAGTCGCACGGGCACACCCTTCAATTCGTAGTCGGCAAACTTGAAGCCAGGGCGCTTGTTGTCGGAGTCATCATACTTGACGCTGACACCGAGTTCTCTCAGCTTGTTGATCACGGGGCTCAGCTTATCACTGATGGCCTGCAGCTGTTCACCGCCTTTGCTGATAGGTATGATAACCACCTGGATAGGAGCGAGCTTCGGAGGAAGTACCAATCCGTTGTCGTCGCTGTGGGTCATGATGAGTGCACCGATAAGGCGGGTAGACACACCCCAGGAGGTAGCCCATACATACTCAGGCTTGTTATCCTTGTTCAGGAAGGTAACGTCAAACGACTTGGCGAAGTTCTGACCCAGGAAGTGGCTGGTTCCGCTCTGCAAAGCCTTGCCGTCCTGCATCATTGCTTCGATGGTATAGGTGTCCAATGCGCCTGCAAAGCGCTCGGTTTCGCTCTTTACGCCCTGGAATACAGGTACGGCCATCCACTTTTCTGCGAACTCGGCATATACATGCAGCATCTTCTGAGCCTCTTCTTCAGCCTCTTGGCGAGTGGCGTGGGCTGTATGTCCTTCCTGCCACAAGAATTCCGATGTGCGCAGGAATGGACGCGTGCGCATCTCCCATCTCATCACGTTACACCATTGGTTGCACATCAATGGTAAGTCACGGTAAGAGTGAATCCAGTTCTTGTAAGTATTCCAGATGATGGTCTCAGAGGTAGGACGGATGATGAGCTCTTCCTCCAACTTGGCGTTGGGGTCCAATACTACGCTGTTTCCGTCGTCGCTTGACTTGAGTCGATAGTGAGTAACAACCGCACACTCTTTGGCGAATCCCTTTACGTGTTCAGCCTCACGAGAGAGGAATGATTTGGGGATAAGCAGAGGGAAGTAGGCATTCTGGGCGCCTGTCTCTTTGAACATCTTGTCGAGCTGGGCCTGCATCTTCTCCCATATAGCATAGCCATATGGCTTGATAACCATACATCCGCGTACCGCTGATTGTTCTGCCAAATCGGCTTTTACCACTAAGTCATTGTACCACTGACTGTAATTGTCTGCTCTCTTGGTGAGCTCCTTCAGTTCTTTAGCCATTTTATATCTTTTGTTTGTTTCTTTGTGCTTGGGGAGCATCAGGCCAGACTTGTGCTGATTACCTTGATGCGCCTGATTATTGTCTCAAATGTATTTATATTCAACAATGTTGTGCAAAATTACGAAAAAAACTCCTCAAAACGCATAGAAATTTAGAAAATCATTATATCTTTGCAGTAAATAATACAAGGTGGAAGGTCGCAGTGCGACTTTTTGATACCAGAAGTGATAAACAAATGTGTGGTCCATAAGGACTGATATGCTAAGACAAGGATAATTATAAAAATTGATGACAAGATGAAACTCAAGATTACAGCACTTATATTGTGTGTACTTACTGTGCTTGGATGTGAGACCAAGCAGGGAACAGGAACTCTCGTTGGAACAGGTGGTGGTGCCGTGTTGGGTGCCGTTATCGGCAAGATAGCTGGCAATACTGCCGTTGGTGCTGCCATTGGTGGCGTTGTGGGTGCAGGAGCCGGTGCAATCATTGGCCGACATATGGACAAGGTAGCCGAGCAGGCCAAGGCACAGGTGGAAAATGCCAAGGTTGAGCAGGTGACCGACAAGAATGGTCTTTCTGCCGTCAAGGTGACTTTTGACAGCGGCATTCTGTTTGCTACCAATAAGTCTGACCTCAACACCACATCCAAGAACGAGTTGGCAAAGTTCTCTAACGTGCTGAAGCAGAACATCGACTGCTATGTAGATATCTATGGACACACCGACTCTACAGGCAACGACGTTATCAATATCCCTCTTTCCAATTCTCGTGCACAGAGTGTGGCCACTTATCTGAGACAGTGCGGAATCAGCGATGCCCAGATGAAGAAGGTTGAAGGCTACGGCAGTTCTCAGCCCGTTGCCGACAACTCTACAGCCAGCGGACGCCAGCTCAATCGCCGTGTAGAGATTTATCTGTATGCTTCACAGGCAATGGTAGATTCTGCTAATGCCGGTAAACTCAATTAAATCAACATTATTATTAGATAAGGGCACACCGGTTATGGGTTGTGCCCTTTATTTTACTCACCAATGAAAATTCTGTTTAAGTACATCCGATGGATTGCCGGTCTGTTCTTCGCCTCCACCATCCTTGCGGTCGTTTTCTACCGTTTCGTTCCCGTCTATCTTACACCTCTAATGATAATAAGGTGCGTTGAAACCGGAACATTGACGATACACCATCACTGGGTGCCGTTGGACGAAATGTCCCCCCATATGCCTGTGGCGGTTATGGCCAGCGAAGACGGCCGTTTTCTGCTGCATCATGGCTTCGATTTCGATGCTATCGAGAAGGCTGCCGTCCATAATATGACCAACAAGCACGGTCGCAAGCACGGAGCAAGCACTATCACTCAGCAGACGGCCAAGAACGTCTTTTTATGGCCGGGAAGAAGTTGGGTGAGAAAAGGTTTCGAGGTCTATTTCACGGCTTTGATAGAATTGCTGTGGAGCAAGCAGCGCATTATGGAGGTCTACCTCAACTCCATAGAGATGGGCAGCTCCATCTATGGTCTGGATGCGTGTGCCGAGTACAACTTTGGTAAGACCGCGAGCGAGTTGACGCGCTCCGAATGTGCCCTCATCGCAGCCACATTGCCCAATCCGCGCAAGTTTAGTTCCAAATACCCGAGTGCATATATGCGTAAACGGCAATCTCGGATTAAGCACGAGATGCGGTATATACCCTCGTTTCCCAAAGAGGGTGAAGACTACAATCCGCAGACAAGTTCGGGTGGAATCTATTCTACCAAATAACTGAATTACATCATACTTATGGATAATCTTCTTGACAGTCTCAATGACAGCCAGCGTGAAGCGGTGGTTTATAGCGATGGTCCCTCGTTGGTAATAGCTGGTGCAGGTTCGGGCAAGACGCGTGTGCTCACTTACAAGATAGCGTATCTCCTGCAGCAGGGCTACGAGCCGTGGAGCATATTGGCTCTGACTTTTACCAATAAGGCTGCGCGTGAGATGAAAGAACGTATTGGCGCCTTGGTGGGTGTCGACAGGGCAAGGTATCTGAACATGGGAACTTTCCACTCTGTCTTTGCCCATATTCTGCGCCGCGAGGCCGAAGCCATCGGTTTCCAGCCCAATTTTACCATCTATGATACCAAGGACTCGCAGAGCCTGGTGAAAGCCATAGTCAAGGATATGAAGCTGGATGATAAGCAATATGCCCCCGCGACCATCTTTTCCGCAATTTCAAGGGCCAAGAACCGCTTGATATTGCCCAAGCAGTATGCCGACGATACCGAGTTGCGCGACAGGGATAAGTTCGCCAAAGTAGACCAGACCTATCAGATTTACGCTGCATATCAGGCCCGTTTGCGCCAGGCCAACGCCATGGATTTCGACGATTTGCTCATCCATACTTACCTCTTGTTCAAAAACAACGAGGATATCTGCAGACGCTACGCCGACAGGTTCAGGTACGTGCTGGTCGACGAGTATCAGGATACCAATTCGGTGCAACAGCAGATAGTGCTGCTGCTCACCAGCGAGAACCAGAAGATATGCGTTGTGGGCGACGACTACCAGAGTATCTATGCCTTCCGAGGTGCGCAGATTGACAATATTCTCAATTTCCAGCGTATTTACAAAGATGTGCATATCTTCAAGTTGGAGCGCAACTACCGTTCGACGCCCGAGATAGTGAATGCCGCCAACAGTCTGATGAAGCACAATCAGTATCAGATTGACAAGGATGTGTTCAGTAGCAACGACAATGGCGACAAGGTCACTTATCGCCAGCTCTACAGCGATAGGGAAGAGGTCGCCGTGGTGGCCAAGACCATACGCAGCATTATGCGTGACGAGGGGTGCGACTACCGCGATTTTGCCATCCTGTATCGCACCAATTCGCAGAGCCGCATCTTCGAGGAGGAATTCCGTAACCACAATATGCCTTATCGTGTCGTGGGTAGTACCGAGTTCTTTCAGCGCAAGGAAATCAAGGACGTCATCGCCTATTACCGTGTGGTAGTCAACCCTGCCGATGAAGAAGCCGTCAAGCGTATCATCAATTATCCGACTCGCGGCATAGGCAATACCCACGCTCCAGAAGATTATCTCTTGTGCCCAGAGTTATGGTGTGAGTCTTTGGACCGTGCTGGGCAATCCGTTCGCTTATCAACTTGATGTCAACCGGGGCACAATGGCCAAGCTCGGCGCTTTTGTCCAGCTTATCGAGGGCTTTATGGAGCACCTCGCCGATAAGGATGCCTATGAGTTGGGCGATATGATTGTAAGGCAGAGCGGCGTGTTCGATGACCTCTACCGTTCTACCGACATGGAAAGCCGCTCGCGTCAGGAGAATCTTGAAGAGTTGCTTGGCAGCATCAATGAGTTTGTCGAGTCGAGAAAGGAGGAAGGCCAGGACGACCGCGTGTCTTTGGCTGATTTCCTACAGCAGGTGTCGCTACAGACCGATGCCGATACCGACGACAACGATGATGACCGCATCAGTCTGATGACCATCCATGCCGCCAAAGGCTTGGAGTTTGCCACCGTCTTTGTTGTGGGCCTTGAGGAGAAGCTGTTTCCCAGTCTGCGCTCGTCCAACTCGTTGAAGGAACTGGAGGAAGAGCGACGACTGCTCTATGTCGCCATCACCCGTGCGCGGAAGCATTGCTATCTTTCCAGTGCCAAAAACCGCTGGATGTATTCACAGATGGAGATGACAACGCCCAGCCGCTTTATTCGCGACATATCGAGCGAGTTTCTTGATGTGGTCTCGTCGGGCCGAGGTGACTCTGGTGGCGGCGCTGCCTATCAGGGTCATGCTCGTAGTGGTTATGGTCGTAGGGATGATGACTCCTGGCAGAACTCTCGTCCGGTGGGAGGTCAGTTTGTGGCAGACCGGAAACCCAAGATTACCCGTCCGCATCAGCCCGAGACAGCTGTAGACCCATTCTCCGAGGGCTTCAAGCAGAGGTATGTGGCGCGTGGCGGCAATCTGCGTCGACTCTCGTCGGCTCTGTCCAATGGCGGCCGAACCGTGGCCCCATCGGGTGCACCCCAGTCCGCCTCCTCGGCTCCCGATTGCGCCCTCGGCGTGGGCACAGTCATAGAGCATCAGCGTTTTGGCGTCGGTCGTGTAGTCCAGATTGATGGCACTGGCGAGAATACCAAGGCCACAGTAGATTTTGAGAACACTGGGCGCAAGCAGCTTCTGCTCAAGTTTGCCCGATATACCATCAAGTCATAATATGTATAATAACCAAATAAGCCTAAAGACTTTCGTCTTCAGGCTTATTTGGTTTATTGCTTAGTATGGGCAAGTGCTTCTTCTTGCGAAGCCATGCTTGTTTTCTTTTCTCGTATTCCTCTCGATGACGTTCCAGAAAGTTGTCAGCCATTCTTATTTGAATTTAGAGTAGATGATGCTTATCTTGACTGGCGAGTCTGCACCGTCGGTACCCTTGACCAGTCGTGTGCTGGTCAGCGACATGTCGTGTACCACGCTGGCTATCGTCTGTCCGCCTGTGGTGGCATCTGTTCTGTACGCAATCGACACCGGTATCAGCAACACCTTGTTCCAGTCGGCATTGTTGTGGTTCTGGTTGAGATGATTGATGAGTCCCGAGATGTTGTTGAACGTATAAGAGTTGGTAGACGATGTGTAAGTGGCCAGGAATGTCGACTTGTAGTCCACAATCTTGTTGTTCTCAAAGAAGGAGCGCATCTCCGACTTGGGAATGATGAGCAGTGTGGTAGGAGCACCAAGCGCATACTTGCTGGTAGTGGTGTTGTTGATGCGCTTCAGGCGCATACACTTTGGTCGGTGTGTTGAGCAGGAAATGAGTTGAGAAAGTAGAAGGGAGTGTAAGAAATGTCAGAGTTTTCCGTGGTTGATGTGGCAGATGGGGATCGCCTTATTTCTGTGAGAGAGGCGGCAGCCCGCCAAAGAAAAGGAGCAGGCATCATGAGGCAGGTAGTGTTGTCTTTCGAGGAAGATGGAACCTTGGCCAGCAGCAGGCTGGATGGCTACCCTGGCAGACGGGGCAGAAAAGTAGATGGAAAACTGCTGGCCGAGGATCTTCTGAGTACCTTGCTTGCCATAATGAATAGCAAAGACACATCCTATGCAGACATAGGATACAGAAAGGTTATTCAACCGCATATCAAGCAGGCTCTGAAACTTGTGAGGGAGGAATGACAATGGCAAAAAGAAAAGTACGCTGGGACAGGCTATGTGCTGCCGTTGTTGGCAGTGGGGTGGCGGTTATGCTGCTGACTGGCTTCTGCGAGAATAAGCAGAGGCTGGTTGAGACTGTATATACAGTCCGTGAGGGAGATACCTTGCGGGGAATAAGTGAAAGGTTTCTGCCACTTAATACCGGGGGCAGGCGGTACCTCCTCGAGTTTGAGGAGGGCATTGTACAACTAAATCCCCCGTTACATAGCAATCGCGGGAGCATTTATCCAGGGCAGAAGCTGAGGATAAATTATTGGGTAAAAGGAGATTAATATGACAGACAGAGGAATAACACTTATATGTGTTGTAATAATGCTCTTGATTCTGAAATTCTTATAATAGCTTAGGGCAATAA
>OQWM01000244.1_pt1 | contig 32141 bp, 49 predicted proteins | sample 1691531 | NCBI WGS metagenome assembly OQWM01 (sample SAMN03418257, study PRJEB22391) | human gut metagenome | biome: human-gut; feature: organic feature; material: feces | host: Homo sapiens | place: Tanzania | collected 2013-01
TTTCCCATTCAGCAAGCACTTCGAGCATTCCGAGATTCAAGACGCGCGTTGAGCCTTCGCCAAGGCTTTCACCGGCGTAAAGGATTTCAACGCCTGCCTTGCGTAGCCTGATTCGCGCGAGCGCCATCTCGTCACGGTTGCGCATGATGCGCGTCACCTTATAGATCACTACATAATCGAATAACCCTAGTTTTGCGTCTGCCATCATGCGTTGAAACTCTACGCGCTGCACGTCACGGCCTGTTTGTGCGTAATCGCTATATACGCGCACAACGTCAAGGCCGTTTTCCGCGCAGTACTCACGCGACTTCTCTACTTGGATGTCAATACTTTCACTTCGCTGGTTATGCGAACTGAAACGTGCATAGATGGCGGCACGTATGCCTTTTGGCATGATAAAATCACCTTGCCTTTTCATTTGAACGGATTGGCAAGCCCTGCACTGGTCTTGGCGGATAGGTGCGGGGCATTTTTATGTCTAATCTTCTTTTGATTCCCTTGCAGCTGCCTTGGCTGTCATGGCGATGTTTTGCTGCCACTCGGGCGAACTTTCGCGGTAATGATCAATCATTTCGCGCTCGTCAGACGAAAGGTCATCAACGTTATCAAATTCGCAAGTCTCGTCATTCCAACCGAGTATGTCATTTGGGGAACAGCCCAATGCAATGGAAAGATTCCAAATCTGCTCAGCATTCATCATTGCCGCGCCAGATTCCCATGATCGATAGGTGTACTTGTTCACACCAATCTTTTCGGCAAACTCGTCTCTGTTCGAGTAACCAGCGGCTTTCCGCAGCTTCATAAGGCGAATGTTCACTGCTAGTCTCCTTCTCTTCTAATGTAAGTGCATAGTACAACGAAATTAGCCAATACACAACGAAATTATTAGTTTTCGCTTGACAGCGTTATTTTGCATAGCTATAGTGCGTAGCCAGTTGCTAAGGAAATTAGCAGCTGGCTAATATTCCTAGGGTAAACCCTAGGAATATACGGGTTGGCTACTTGACAAGCAAGTAGCCAAATATTGGCTCAATGCAGAAAGGAGGAAACGTAATGGGTTTCAACAAGGAGGTGTTTGCGGCGAACTTGCGAGCAGCTCGCGCGAAGCTCGATATATCTCAAGATGAGTTCGCAAAGCGCGTCGGTATCTCCAAAGATTCCGTCGTGAAGTACGAGAGCGGTGAGGGTTACATCCCAGGCGCAGACAAGATCATGTCCATCTGCCGAGTTGCGCACATCAGCCCCAATGAGCTTATGGGATGGGGAGAAATCGCGTAATGGATGAATTTATCGATGTATTGACGCTCTGGGTGTTCATAGCAACTGCCGTTGCCGTCGGCAACATGATCGGCAAGTAAGAAAGGAGGGGTTTCAGATGTATGAAACCCAATCGCAAACCAACGGTTTGCATCGTGGTTTTGACGAGTGTGAAATGTCGCAAGCTCGATGTTTCGCAGGCGGCATTTTGCCGCCGCGTCAAAGCTATGACGCAAGCTTGCGAAACAAAAGCGCCCGCACCTGGCTGCAACCAGATACGGGCAATGTCAGAACCTTGACCAGTAATGACAACGAGAATTTTACACCACTAGCAACGGTTAAGCGGTGGTTTTGCGGTGCTATTGCCGTGCTAGCGGCAACTGGAATCCTGCTCACTGCCCTGGCTGGTGCCATTATCTGGCTTACGGAGACGTACAACCTGCCTTGGCTGCTGCTCGTCCTTGCCGGTCTTGAGCTTTGGTTCATCGTCCGAATGGTTGACCAATGAGGGGCTATCTCGACCGTGACGCGAACGGTTTCTGGGTCGCGCGGCTGATCATTGAGGAAGCCCGCAGGCCGGGCGTGAGCGGCGCGGGAGACGTTCGCACGCGCCACAGACTGCCCGTGCCGCCATCGGCACCGCGAGAGGTCGCAGAAGTGGCGTTCAGGCGCTTTATGAGCCGCGAAGCAAGGAAGCGCCATGGATGTTGACGATTACACCCAGCCGCTCGAATACGTGATGCGGCAGGAACGGTTGGCAACGTACTCGGTGCCGCTCAAGCTGCAAGACCGGCAGGAGCTTTTCAAGCTCTGGTGCGAGCTAAACCCAAGGGCGCTGCGGCAGATCGAGCTTACGGCGCTCGCAATCGACCAGCGCGGCATCCGAGTAAGCGCCAAGTACCTCATTGAGAAGCAGCGCTATGAGGGCGCTGTCAAGCTCGTCGGCGTTCCGTTTGTTGACGGCAACGGCGTTGAGCACGTCTACGGCATTAACAACACGGATACGCCGCTTCTAGCCCGTTGGCTCTTAAAGCGGCATCCGAAGCTGAACATCAAGCTTCGCAATTCCATCTATGACAAGGAGAACAATCATGAAGCGTAAGGAAGCAATCAAGTTCCTCGATTCCGTTGCCGAGTACATCAGCAAGACCGACGGCACCATTACGGTCTTCAACTCCAAGAGCGGTGAGAGCGTCGACCTCGATACCGATCTGGCTCTCTGCTTCATGGGAACGCCCATCGTTGCCATGAAGGACGTGCTTGAGAGCGACAGGCTCGACGATATGACACCTGGCATGTTCGTCCACCTGATGACCAAATCGGCGTGCAACGCGTATGTGCAGCAGCTCCAAGAGCGCTGAGCAGCTGGCGCTTGACCTTTTTGGCGAGCAGCCGATGCCGACGCCCGGGCAATGCCGTTTCGAGCTTCATCTACTCGAGCACGGCGAAAAGCCCAAGAGCGCGTGTGGCTTTCGCGGAACGACCGTCTGGACTAACTGCCGCGAGGTCGGCAAGTGCCTTTGGGACGGCTGGCACCAGCAGGGGACAAGCGATGGATTAACGACGGGAGGTGATGACGATGACGGCGATTCCTAAAGACGTGCACGATCAGGCGCAGGAACCCATGGCGTGGTTTCAGCACGACGCTAACGCGCAGCGGGACATCAAATGTCAACGGCTGCTCATGCGTCGCGGTAACGAGGGCTACGGCGCTTACTGGCGGCTCTGCGAGCTTCTGGCGAGCACCAAGCACCACTCAATTGCGGTGGAAACCGATGAAGACTGGCTCATTCTAGCCGGCGCAATCGGTATGCGCTCGATGGGGGCGTTCGACGAGACGGTGAGTATCGCCGAGGCACGGGATTTCATCGACTGCCTGCTCGAGATCGGCTTGCTCGTGAGAGACGGAAAAGGCCGAATCGAGAGCGAGAGGATGTGCAAAAACGCCCTTTATTTTGGCAGGCAGCGCGTCAACGGAGCCAAGGGCGGCAGGCCGAAAAAGAAGCAGGAAAACCCGCAAAACTAGCAGGTCAGAGCGTATGTTTGTGTTGTTGCGGATTGAAACCAGCGCGAAACCATCGGTTTTAGGTTGGGCTAAGCCTAACAATACATAACATAACAGTACAGAAGCGGGTTTTTGGGTTTGGGTCATAAAACCCAAACCCAAAGCCAAAAACCCGCACTTGCTTGTTATGTTGACTTACAGGCAAGGTTCTTCTTTCTTGCTTCTTCTTTCTTGATCGATTCGTTTTTCGAGCGATTCCAAAGCCTGTTTTCGAGTATTCAGCAGTAGTTATCAACAGGTTATCAACAAGTTTTCAACAATAGCAAAGTTTTCAACAAAGGAGCGTTGGCGATGCCTTACGGGAGCTATGTCAACAGAGTCCGAAAGCACACGTGCCCTTACTGCGGCATCGAGCGGAATTTGGACTGGTTCATCAAGGACAGCGAAGCCTGCTGGAAGTGCAGGGAGACGAAGAAGGACGAGAAGGAGGTGAAGAGAAATGACAGCATCGGTTGATCTCGAAGGACGCGCTTACGTCAAGCGTAGCCTTACGCAAGACGATCTCGTCTTTCTCAAGGAGCTACAGCATGAGCTGAACAATCAGCAGACATTGGCAACGGCTGACCCGCGTTATTGGGTTATTCGAGACTACGAATACCGCGAAGCAACAAGTAACGATGAAATTGATGCTGTCGAGTTTTTTGAAGACGGCAGCGGCGAAATCATCTGCCTGAATGAAGCGGTGGAGAGAGTCTACAGGGAAAAGCTTCTTTTGGGCGGCGTAGACCATGCAGAAGATTGGCTTAAAGACAACAGTATCCAGTTTGACGAGCACGGATACATGTGGTTGGGCAGTCAAAGCGCTTTTGAGGGTGCAATCAAGGAGTATGCCGAGAACAACATGCTCGATTGCGTGTTCCTTACGAAGGTGTGGGCAATTGTTCCGTGCACCATGTTTCTCACGCTTCGCGAAGCGGAAGAGCACCTTAAGGCCAATTACTACCACTACACGCCACAAGCGCATACGTACGGCATGTGCGCTTGGCGCTCACCAGAGGTCGCGCAGCTGATAAAGCTGCTCCATACGGTCGATTTCGACGAGCTGGAGAAGCTAGTTTCAAAGGAGTGATGGCAATGAGCTCTTACGTTAAGACCGTCGGCGATCTGAGTGTTCCCGATGAAGAGCAGGTTGAAACTGCCGCCGAGACGAGCTTCGACCCTGTGACCAAGCCCGCGCATTACGCGGGGCATACCGGCATCGAGTGCAAGCAGGCAATGGAATCGATGCTCGGCACCGATGAATACGTGTCCTATATGCAGGGATGCGCCTTCAAGTACCTGTGGCGCTGGAAGTCCAAGAACGGTATCGAAGACCTCAAGAAGGCGCATGAGTGTATCGAGAACATGCTTGAGACGCTGGAAGGCGGCGCGTCATGAGTGGCGGTGACTTCTACGCCGCGCCCAAGATCGTCGCTGTCCGCAAGGAGCATAAGTGCGCGTATTGCGGACAGACGATTCCAGCAGGAACACGTGGCGTGCTTATGGAAAGCGGCCTTTGGATGTGTCTGTTCTGGAAGCGCTACGCATGCCCGCGCTGTCAGCCATACGTCAGTGAGTTTTGGGGCTGGCAAGGCTTGGAGAGCGAAGACATCGAATTGGATTTCGACGAGTTCATGCGGGAGCATCACCGCGATGTGTGGGTGACCGGCGATGACGATTAGGAGCGACCGTAAGACCCTTGAGAACCTGTGCGCCGTGTCGCAGGACATGAGCCGGCGCATCGCGACCTGCGAGAAGCGTGGTCGCGATAGTGCACGGGTTGATTGTGACGATCTTATCTGCTGGTGCGACTGCGTGGACGATGCAATCGCATCGATTAACCGAAATTTGGAGGAAAGAAATGAAAGAGTTTAAGACCGAGGAAGAGTATGAAGAGGCATCGTCGACGCTGATTGGGTGCGCCCTGCTAGTCGTCCCGTTCGCGACGCTGGTTGCCAGTATCGCCATTGGCTTCATCTTCGGCGCTGGCTATGGGTTCCTGGCCTTCTTCTGCTTCCTGCTGGCCGTGTGCATCTGGTTCATTTACTTGGCAAAGGTCAGTATGCACAAGGCGAAGAAGGCGGCTGAAAAGGAGCAGGACGATGATTAAGATTTCCGGCTGCTGCGACGGGTGTGGGAAGGAAGCCGACTGCACCAACATTGACGAATTCGCAAGGGTACACGCCTATGACAAGGGCAAACTTATCGAGTTCGACATTTGCAAGGACTGCATCCACGAGATTCGCGACATGTCGGGCAGCGTTATCGACGTCGTACATGAATTGAAGCGCCGCCATGGACGTTGAGGTCAAGCGCGACCCAAAGGGGGTGTGGTACGCGCAGCCGTATCTTGGCAAGGCACCGGACGGGCGGCAGATAAGACCGCGTCGTAGCTTCCCGGATGCCACGACGCGCGAGGAAGCACAGGCTTTGGCTGATGCCTGGGCTTCACACCTGACCTTTGACGGTAAGGTCAAGAGCACGCTGATAGTCGACCTGCTCTGGGAATACATCGAGCAGCGAAAGGTCAAGGGTGCGGGCTTGAACACCGTGAAAAGGTGGTCGCTCTTCACGCGAACCTACGTGGGCAAGTACCTTAAAGGCAAAGTCGCTCGCGACCTTACCGCTATCGAGCTGAACGACTTCGAGACGCGGCTTGGCGTGAGCAAGAAGAACGGCGGTCAAGGTCTTTCGCGCAACACGATCATCAGCGTTCACCACTTTTTGCGCGGCGCATACAACTTCTGGGTGCGTATCGGCATCTGCGAGAACAACCCAATGCTCATGGTCGCAAAGCCGCCAGAGGAACGCCATGAAGCCGTGAGCATTGACGAATGGGATTACAAGGCACTCGATGCCACGGTTTCCGAAAAGCTCGACCTTGAAGCGCCGGAGAAGCGCTTCATGCGCCAATCAGCCTACGCTTTCGCGGCTTGGCTCGCACTGCATACAGGGATGCGCGTCGGCGAGGTGTGCGCCGTAAGGCGGCGCGACCTCCACAAGGCGCAGGGGTTCATCCTCGTGAGCGGTACGGTCATCGAGGTTCCGGGCGGCGGCGTTATCCGATCCAACGTGACCAAGAACAAGAAGACGCGGCCTGTGGCGTTAATCGACGAAGAGTGGGAGCGGATAAAAGCCTATCTCGCGCAACAGGATTCGATTTCAGACGCTTTTACGCCCGATTCACCACTAGTGAGCATAGACGGCTCTTACATGCGCCCTACGACCGTCTCAAAGGCTTTCAGCCGCGCTCGCGACCGTGCGGGCATGCCGAAGGCGTACACGTTCCACTCATTGCGCCACACGCACGCCACGTGGTGCCTGGCGAACGGCGTTGACCTCAAGACGCTCGCAGATCGCTTGGGGCACTCGAACGAAGCGACAACGCTGAAGCTCTACGCGCACCTTCTGCCGGGGCGCGACCAGGCGGCGGCTCAGGCATTCAACAGCTTCGCCAAGCAGCTTGAGGATGGAGTGTAAACGGTGTGTAAATGGCAAGACCTCGGCCATTTGCGTCACGACACGAAAACGAGAGGTCAGAAAGCAAAACCGATGGTTTGGGAACGGTTAGCCGCCGTATTCCAAGTAAGAATCAGGAGATAGTGAAAATGGTGACTATTATGACCGGCGATGAGCGACGCAAGGCTCTTGACAGAGCGCTTGTGGTTCGCAAGCAGCGCTCAGACATTCGCAAACGTCTCAAAACTGGTGAGCTTGGCATTGATGGATTTCTTGAGCTGGCAGACCGCAACTATCAGGCTGCGGCTGGGATGCGCGTCGAGTATCTGATTGGGTCGATGCCTGGTTATGCCAAGAAGCGTACGCAACAGCTTATGAAGAGCCTGCATATCAGTGCGACCAGACGCGTGCAGGGATTGGGGCACGTTCAGAGAGAGGGGCTTATCAAGGCTCTTGGTGGTGGTTGCCGTGAGTAAACCGAGTGAGCAGGAGCGCAAGCGCGTTATGCGTTGTGCCGTGCTTGTAGCCGTGCTTTCCGTGGTCGCAAGCGTCGCGATCATCTTTCTGAGTTTCTGCCTTCTGGAGTTGTTCATAAGCATCATCACGGGCGGCATATTCTCGTGGCTCGTCCCGTCGCTCGCAACCGCGATGGTGACTCTGACCTATATCGCATTGGCAATCGTGAGGGGTGGCAACTGTGAGTGACAGTCTTAACAGCGTCACCTTGAGTGGCAACCTTGGGCAAGATGCAGAGGTTCGGTACACCAACAGCGGCCTTGCGGTAACGAGCTTTTCACTAGCAGTGAACAAGAGCCGCAAGCAGCAGGACGGTAGCTATAGGGATGTGACCAGTTGGGTCGACTGCGTGATGTACGGCAAGCGCGGCGAAGCGATGTTTAACAACGGCCTTCTGATGAAAGGCGCACGCTTAGCCATCCTTGGGCACCTGCATCAGAACGTGTGGGAGAAGGACGGCAAGCGCTACCGCAAGCTCGAGGTCATCGTTGATAACGTGGCAATCATGACCTCGCATCGACAGCCACAGCAGGCGGCGGCACCGCAGGCTACGACCTACCCAGATGTGTATGACGAAGATATTCCCTTCTAAGGAGCTGACATGTACGGACGAAAGATGAACGTTTGCCTGGCTGACGGAACAGCCATGCCGACATACGCGCACGATGGCGATGCAGGCTTCGACCTTTGCATCACCGAGGATGTAAGGCTTGAGCCAAACGCAAGCGCGGTCTGCGGACTTGGCTTTGCCTGCGAGATCCCGAGTGGCTGTGTCGGTTTGGTCTTCCCACGCTCCGGTCTTGGCGCTAACTACGGCGTGACGCTGCGCAACAGCGTGAGCGTCATCGACAGCGGATACCGTGGCGAGGTGCACGCACCGCTGGTCAATCTCAGCTGTGACACTGTGTTTCTTCCCAGAGGTACACGTGTGTGTCAGATGGTCGTTATCCCGTTCGTGCCGTGTGATCTTGTCGGGGTCGATAGCCTGACCGACACCGAGCGCGGTACCGACGGCTTTGGCTCTACGGGTGTCGACTAGGGTTGATGCTTTGTGGATGCCAAGGAATACTTCGAGCGCATCCGTGACGAGGTGGCTAGCATCGAACATGCAAAGGAGATGCTGGCCCGCCTTAAGGCTCGCGAGGGAGCCAAGGCACAGAGTTATAACGCCGGCGGCGGCGGTGGTGGCTCAGACCCTATGGATGCGATTAACGGACGCATTGACTTTGAGGGGAGGTTGGAAAGGAGGATCGCGGACAGCCAAGCCGAGGTGGACGAAGCATGCGTGCTGCTCTACGGTGCCGACAATCGCGGCGGCTTGGCTAAGCTCAAGGGCAACCGCTACGCTGACGCGCTGTGCATGGCCTATCTCCAAGCGATGCCATGGGACGAGATAGCCGATGTGATGCAGTGCTCGCGCCAATGGTGCAGGGAGCTTTGCAACGCTGGGTTCCGCTATATCGACGAGGTGGGCTTTGCCGCGCTCAAAGATATTTGAGATTGGTACTTGTCATCACTTTTCGGTTTGCGTTATATTTCGGTACGGTGGATTATCAGAAAGGGACACGGCCTTGGGTCGCGTCCCTTTTTTGTTGGGGGTCGCGCAATGGCTAAGGGCTTCTCGTATCGGTTCTACCATTCCAAGGATTGGGAACAGGCGCGAGAGCTTGCATTGCAACGCGACGCCTATCTTTGCCAGCATTGCCTTAAGGCTGGCATCGCAACACCGGCAACGATGGTGCACCACATCATCGAGCTAACACCATCGAACATCAGCGATTCGAACATAGCGACCGACACTCGCAACCTTGTAAGCCTGTGCGACCTCTGCCACAAGAAGGTGCACGGCTGGGCAAGGCGGGGCAGCACAAGGCAAGGGCTGCGCTTTGACGAGGACGGCAACTTGATTTCGCTGACAGACGAAAACACAGACTGAGCACAAGCGCACAGTCAAACAAAACGACAGACAAAACAGCAGGTCACAGCTTCGAGCTATCCCCCCGGTCTAAAATCAAGGCACCCAGCATAGGGCACCAACGCCGGAAGATAGAAATTTGCGTGTGACGGGTTTCAGAACGGGGGTGGTCTTGTGGGAAGGCGAAAAGTGTGCGAAAGTAACGAACTTTTGCCGAAAGCCACGGAAAGTCCCCCGAAGAAGCGTACCGCTTCCATCGAGAGCCGATACCAAAGCGAGCTGAAAAAGCTCCAACGGCTCACCAAGGACGCGATACCGGACGAGAAGCGAAGCGCCGTGCTTCCGCTGATGTCGAACATCGCGTTCTTGAAGGTCAAGCTTGACGAAGCCCGCCGCGAGCTGATGTACGAGAGCATCTTCACCGAATATGACAACGGCGGCGGTCAATCCGGCTTGCGAGAGCATCCGGGTTTCAGCGCCTACAACAAGCTGTTCACGACCTTCTCGCGCGGCATCAAGCAGCTCACCGACATGATGCCGTCCGGCAGCACCGCAGGCGATGCGCTCATTGACTACCTCAATGAAACGCGCTTCGGCGGCTAAGAAGCGAAGCGGCGCTGGTCGCTGCGAGCAGGCGATACGAAGCTACTTCGGTGGCATCCTCAACGGTGAGATCACTGCTTGCGAGAAGATGCATCAGCTCGCGGAGCGCGTGCTGCGCGACCTGGATAACACCGATCCGCTCTATCCGTACCATTACCGCGAAGAGTTCGCGGCGAAGCACGTCACCTTCATCGAGACGTTTTGCCGACTTCCGAGCGGAAAGCTTGGACGCAAGTTCAAGCTCGAGCTTTTCCAGTTGGCCATCCTCTCCGTAATCTTCGGTTTCGTGGATGCCGAGGGCTTGCGCCAATACCGCGAAGTCCTTTGGATTATGGGGCGAAAGAACGGTAAGACCGCGCTTGCGTCGGCTATCGAGCTTGACTTGCTCATTAACGATGACGAGGGTGCGCCGGAAGTCTACAACGTGGCTACGGCTCACGATCAGGCGGCGAAGGGCTTCAACAACGCCTGGCGAATGGTGATGACCTCACCGGCGCTGGCAAAGCACGTGCGAAAGCGTGTGAGCGACCTTTACTGCGGCCTCAACATGGGGTCAATCAAGGCGCTTTCCGCCAACACAAACCACCTTGACGGCTTGGACATCTCAGGCGCTATCGTTGACGAGCTCGCAGCCATGCGAAACCGCGACCTCTACGACCTGACGATTCAGGGTATTTCCGCCCGCAGGCAACCGCTGGTTTTGGAGATCACGACCAACGGATTCGTGCGCGGCGGCATTTTCGATGCTCAGTACGAATACGCCACCAAATGGCTGAACGGCGAAGCATCTGGCGAAAAAGCCGAGCATTTCATCGCTTTCATTTTCGAGCTTGACGAGCGCGAGGAATGGAAAGACGAGAAGTGCTGGATTAAGGCGAATCCCGGGCTTGGAACAATCAAGTCCCTGAAATCGCTCAGGGAAAACGTCTCCAAGGCACTCGATGACCCGACATTCTTGCCGACGCTGCTGGTAAAAGACTTCAACCTCATTGAGAACCAGAGCCAAGCCTGGCTCAAATGGTCTGAGATACACAACGAAGCCACGTTCGACCCATCCGATGGGTCTTTTTCTTATGCAATTCTGGGCGTGGACGCTTCGGACACGACCGACCTAACGGCGGCGTGCCTGCTTATGATGCGCCCGAACGACGAGCACATATACGCAATGCACATGGCGTGGATTCCACTTCGTGCTTTGGAGCAGGCGGAAGCCGAGGGACGGCGCGGAGGTCGAGACGGCGTGCCATACGATGCCTGGATTGCTCGCGGGCTGCTCAGAACGTCGGCAACGCCGATCATCGACAAGCGCGATGTGCTGGATTGGGTCACGGAGATTCAGGAAAAGTACGGCATTTATTCGGTTGCCTGTGGCTATGACCCGTGGCATATGCGAGACGTTCCGACTGTTGAAGCGTACGAGGGCTATTTCGGCGCTGACAACTTCAAAAAGGTAATACAGGGTGCGCAAACCTTGTCCATGCCGATGAAGGAACTTCGAGCGCTATACAAGGAAAACCGCATCGTCGATAACCAGAACCCTATAGCGGAATGGTGCCGCTCGAACGTGATGATTCGCAACGATACGAACGGCAACATCGCGCCCGACAAGAAGAACCAAGACCCGCGTAACCGCATTGATGCTTGGGCGGCTGAGTGTGACGCGTTCGTAGTGCTCAAAGACATGATGGATGACTACAAAAGCATGATTGGAGGTTAAAACGTGCGAAAACCAACGCTTTTCCGCTCGATGTTCGATGCCGTGTTCCATAAGCCGATCATGCAGGCTGTCGATGGCTACTTCCAGACGTTCACGGCGTACGCGCCGCGTTTCACGTCGTGGTCTGGCGGCATCTACGAAGCCGAGCTGACGCGCTCCATCATCGAGCGAAACGCCGACCATGCTTCAAAGCTGCGGCCTGAGATTTCTGGTACGGCGCAACCGCAATGGACGCGTTCTTTGCAGTGGCAACCGAACCCGTGGATGACCACGCCGCAATTTTTGCATCGCGTCTCAACGATACTTGACGTTTGCGATACGTGCCTGATCGTCCCTGTTGACGGCGGGGACGAAATCACGTCCGTTGGCTATTACCCAGTGCTGCCAAGTCAGTGTGAAGCCTACGACGTTGACGGTGCTTTGTGGCTTGAGCTCCGTTTTCCCGGCGGCGATAAGACCTTGATTGAGTGGTCGCGCATCGGCGTTATGACGCGGCATCAATTCAAGAGTGATTTGTTCGGAGACGGTACTAATGTGCTTAATCCAACTCTTGATTTGATTCACGCTCAAGAGGAAGCCGAGAAAACAGCTATCGAGCAGGGCGCGGCGGTGCGCTTCATCGGCAAGCTTTCGCAAAACCGAAACCCGGAAGACACGAGGAAATCCGCACAAGATTTCAATGCACAGCTGGGAGCGTCGAACGCCGGCGGCATCGTCGTTTACGACAACAAATATCAAGAGGTCAAGCAGATTGCGCCGCAGAACTACACAGTTGACGCTGCGCAAATGGAGCGCATAGAAAAAGCGGCCTATCGTTTCTTCGGATCCAGCGAAGACATCGTTATGAACCGGGCTGACGAGGACACGTACAACGCCTTTTACGAGGGGCGTACCGAGGTCTTCGCCATCCAGCTCGGGTACGTGCTCACGGCGATGACGTTTACGCCGAACGAGATTGCCCACGGCAACTCGATCATGTTCAGCGCGAACCGCCTTGAGTTCGCGAGCAATCAAACGAAACTCAACGTTTCAACGGCGCTGTTCGACCGTGGCATCTGGTGTGGCAATCAGGTTGCAGAGGTGTTCCAGTCACCGTCTTACCCCGGCGGCGAGCGTCACGTAATTCGCGGTGAGTACATCGACCTGGACTTGATCAGCGAGCACACAACAGATCAGGCGGCGAAGGCCGCCGAGACGAACGCGAATATCGCCAAGATCGATGGAAAGGGTGGTGATGCCGATGCCGGCGAAACCGAATGAGCGCCAGTACCGCCAGATGTCGGTGGTCTTGAGAAGCCTTGACGGCGGTGAAGGCCGTGAGAAGCGCATCGAATCCGACTATTACACAGAGGGATACGCTTCGACATTCAATGACCCGTATGTCCTATGGGAAGACTCGTGGGATGGAACTGAGTACCGCGAGGTCATCAGCCCCGATGCGTTCGTTGACTGCGATATGAGCGACATCATCATGCAGTACGACCATGGCGGCAAGGTGCTCGCACGCCTGTCCAACGGCACGCTGATCGTCGAGCCCGACGAGCACGGCCTGTTTGTGGCCGCCGACCTTTCCAAATCAGTTGAAGCGCGCAATCTGTTCGAGGAAATCGATAACGAGCTCATCACGCGCATGTCATGGGCATTCACCATCGGCGCGTCGGAGTACGACAGGGATACGCACACCTCGACCATCACGAGGGTCAAGAAGATTTATGACGTGTCTGCGGTCAGCTACCCGGCTGACCCCAACACCGAAATAAGTGCAAGAAATCTGCTCAACGGAGTGATTGAGCAGTCGCGCAAGGAGTTTGCGCGAAGGAAGGGCGCGTTGCTTCGAGCAAAAGCGTGCCTGGCAATTACTAATGCGAAGAAAGGTAACTAGCAATGACACTTGAGGAACTTCTTAACGACCTGCAAGCGCTTGTCGACCAGTATTCTGACGGTACTGAACCGACGGAAGAGGATGCAGCCCGCATGGCCGAGCTGACCGACCAGATTAACGAGCGCACCGCCCAGACCGCACAGGCGGCGCAGGTTCGCAACGCCGCCGTCGCGAACGCCCGTGCCGCCATCGACGCAGGCCGCGCGCAGCGCGTGGATTCCGTGCCGCTGGCGCGTTCCGCCAACGTCGCTGGCATCCCCGGCACTGCATATGACGTGACCGATTACGACAAGGCTGAGCGCCGCGCATGGGCTAAGGGTCTTGCCGAGCGCTCCGGCATCCAGCTTATCGGCGGAACCGCGCTCACCGATGTCGAGCGTGCCGCTCAGCGCCACGCAATCGAGCAGCGAGCCGAGTTCACCATGACCACGGCCAACACCGAATCCATCGTTCCCGTGGCCGTGCAGAACGAGATTATTTCCCTTATCGACAACACTGCCGTTCTCTTCGGTGACATCAGCCGAACGAACATGTCTGGTCAGGTCGAGTTCCCGCGCCACAAGTCCATCAAGAAGGGCGATGCGGCAAAGACCGACGAGGGCGCAGCCCCTACCGATATCGAGGAAAACGACTTCGATACCGTGCCGCTCGTAGGATCGGAGATTAAGAAGACCGTCGAGATGTCCCGAAAGATGGCAACGCAGTCGCTTTCCGGCTTCGAGCAGTACATCATTTCCGAGGTTTCGGCGCGTCTCTCCGTCGCGTGCAACGCATTCGTCCACGAGAAGCTCGCCGACGAGAATTACGGCATCGCGACCGCTAACAAGATTCAGACGGCGGCGGTAAAGAAGCTTACCAAGGCCGACATCGTGAAGATGCTGAGCCTGCTCCGCTCTTACGGCAACGCAGCGGCTAAGGGAATCATCATCTACGCCAATAACAACACCATCTGGAACCAGATTGCCATGCTCGAGGATGCCAACGGTCGTTCTTATTTTGCAAATGAGGCCACCGATGACCCGACGGTTCAGGGTCGAATCTTCGGCAAGGTCGTAAAGCAGGACGATTCAATCGCCGACAACGTGATTAAGGCCGGTTTCCCCGACCTGTTCAAGGGCAACATGTTTGATGGCCCCGACGTTACGCCTTACGTCCAGCCGCGAACCCAGAAGCGCTGCTTCGACGGCTATGTTCTGTTCGACGGTGTTCTTGCTGTCCCCGAAGCGTTCGCACAGCTCACTATCAAGCAGGCTTAAGGAGGTGGCGCGGCATGGCCGAAAAGGCTAAAGGCAAGCTGCTGGATGCGTGCCGCGCCGCGCTTCGCATCCCGGCTTTCGTAACCGACTACGACGAAGAGATTTCAGACGTAATCGAAGCCGCCCGCGCTGAGTTGGTTGCGGGCGGCGTAGCGGATGCCAAGGCACACGACGATTCGGACGGGCGCGTTCGACTTGCGATAAAGGTTTACGTCAAGGCCAACTTCGGCATGGACAACCCGGATGCCGAGCGCTTCATGAAGGCGTTCGAAACCATGCTTACGAGTATGAGCGGTGATTCGGCGTACAACGGCGGTGATGCCGCATGAGCGGGTGGGCTGGCGTTTGCACGCTTATCGCCACCGTCTCAGAGCGCGATGATCTGGGCGTATCGCACAAAAAGGAGCGCCGCCGCCGTGTTCCCTGCAACGTGTACGGCATCAGCCAGACGGCGTATTACACCGCCGCGCAGGCAGGAGTTAAACCGCAGGCCGTCATCACTGTACGCGCGTGCGCCTACAGCGGTGAGAGGCTTTGCGAGTTCGGCGGCATCCGCTACGCCGTCGATTCGGCGGTCGTGGCGAACGTCGACAACGTGCGGCTTACACTCGTCGAGAAGGTGGGCAACCGGTGAGCGGGATAAAGATTGACCAACTCCAATCAATCATCGTCAACAGCATCGAAGAGGTTATCGAGGACAACGAAGAGGTCTTGCAAGGCAACGTCAAGGCCGCTGGCAACAAGGCGGTTCGCCTTCTGAAAGAGCGAAGCCGGAAGAAGAAGCGCCACGGCGGAAGCTACGCAAGGGGATGGTCTGCCGACGTTAAGAGCGAAGCAACCGGAACGACCTGCGTTGTCCACAACAGGCAGTATCAGCTTACACACCTGCTCGAGAACGGCCACGTTATCAAAAACCAGCACGGCAGCTATCCCGGTAGGGTCGAAGGCGATCACGTTATCGAGGGCGTTTACAAGGAAGTTGCCGCCGAGTTCTCCAAGGGGGCGCAATGAACAGCCTTAAAGACCTTGCTGAGCTTCTTGATGCGTTCGGCCTGCCGTGGGCGAACGGAGGTTTCCGCGACAATAACGAGTTGCTAGCGCCGCCGTATATCGACATTGAAGCGGGTTACGGTGAAGCCCTGTGCGCGGACAATGCTGGATGGTGCCGCTGGATGCCCTACGATGTAGCGCTTTACGTTCGAGAGCGCGATTACGAGCTCGAGAAGCGATTCGAAGCGGCACTCGATGCCGCAGAGTTCAATTATGTGAAAACGGTCACGTCGCTCGATGGTGACGAGCTTATCGAGACGGCCTATGAGGTTGGCGTGACCGAGTAAAGAAAGGAGCCGACATGGCGCGAAATGGGTTCTTCGGCGTTAAGAACGCGCATATAGCGCGTCTTACCAACGAGGATACGTTTATGTACGAGAAGCCTATCCACATCCCAGGCACGGTCGAGATCAAGATCGAGCCGTCTATTGAGCAGTCGACGAGCCACGGCGATAACGAGACGTGGCTGGACAGGTACCAGGATAACGGCGGCTCTATCACATGGTCGCTCTACGACATCGAGAGCACGCCAGAGCTGCGTGCGCTTCTGGCCGACATCATCGGCTTCGACATCGACGAGAAAGGACGCTTGCTGGCAACTTCCGGCAAGACACCTAAGCCGTTCGCATTCATGTGCGAGCAGCCCGGACACGTCGTTGGAAAGCGCCGTTGCATCTACAAGTGCACGAGCAAGCCCGCATCCGTCGATGCAAAGACGCTTGAGGACAAGCCCGACATCACGCAGCTTGATTACGATCTTACGTTCCGTCCCGTCAAGCTGCCGAGCGGCTGGCGCGGCAGCTACATCGACACATATGGCGATATTGACGGTTACGACAAATTCTTCGAAGAGGTAGATACTGCCGTCACGCCCAAGACTGTTAGCGTGAGCGCGTAATGGACGGCGGAATCATTGAGGTTGGCGGCGTTAAGTACCCGGTCGCTTGCAACGCCTTCACTCCAATTGCCTATTCACGTGAGTTCTTCGTTGAGCGCAAGGACGGCTCGCGCCGTCCGAAGGACATCAACGAAGCCATTTCCGTTGTTCTCGATGTCTCGGCGGCGTCGAACATTCCGCCTATCGTGCCACTGCTTGAGATTTTCTACGCCTGCGCGAAGACGTACAACGCCACTGCGAAGGATAAGACAGACCTCGGTAAGTCCTTTGAGGATTGGGTTTGCGGCTTCCCGCAGACGGAATTCGACCTTGAGCGCAAAGGCGGTTGGGCATCTGACGTGATGCAGATCATCAAGGACAACTTTTTTCCGAACGCAAAAGCGGACGTGGAAGCCGCGCCCGCCGAAGCACCCGATGCCACCGCTGCCGAGGGAGCTGGAGAGTAGCTGCGACGCGCTCTACATCTACTCGTGCCAGCAGGCGGGATTGAGCGTCCAAGACCTGCACGACCTGTCTTATGTGCAGGTGCAAAACCTTATCGACGTGTACAGCTTCGTCAGCGATGCCGTGGCATACGCCGAGGATGATGAACACGCGCGGCAGGGCGAAGCGGCCTTCTGGGCTGGCATGTGAGCGTAAAGCGCCAGCGCACCTATGCGGTGCGCTGTTCTGTGCGCTCATTTCTTTTATTGACAACTGAAAAGAGGTGGAACCGTGGCTGTCACGTACAAAGGTCTGACTATCAAGTTCGGCGGAGATACGACCGAGTTGCAGGGCGCGTTGAAGAGCGTGCAGAGCACGGCGAAGGATACACAGGGCGCGTTGAAGGACATCAATCGCGCTTTGAAATTCGACCCCGGCAACACGGATTTGCTCGTCGAGAAGGAAAAACTTCTGAACCGAGCGTACGGCGAGACGAAAGCGAAACTCGATGCCTACAAGGCCGCGCTTGCGACGCTCGACGAGAAGAAGCGAAGCGGTGCGACGCTCACCGAGCGCGAGGAAGCGCAGTACTCTAGCCTTAAGGCTCAGATTGCCATTTGCGAAAATCAGCTTGAGAGCTATTCCGACGATCTTAAAAGCGTCAGTCGCGAAGCCCAGGCATCTAAGAGCAGCCTTTACCAGTTCGGGCAGACAATTCAGGACAACAGCGATAAGCTGGAAAAGGCCGGCAAGGGTCTTGAGACTGCCGGAAAGACGATTACCGGTGCCGTCACCGGCACTGCTGCCGCGCTTGTCGGTCTTGCCAGCAGCCAGGAAGAGCAGATCGAGCAGACGCATCAGCTGGACGCTGCCTGGAAGGACGCAGGCGGTACGTCCGAGCAGGCGCGAAGCTCTTACACGCTGTTCTACAAGCTTCTCGGCGAAGGGGACACCGCAACCGAAGCCGCTCAGAACCTATCTCGTCTGACCACCAACCAGCAGGAGCTGGACAAGTGGAACAACATCGCCGCAGGCTCGTTCTCCAAGTTCGGCGATGCATTGCCGCTCGAAAACCTCGTGGAAGCATCGCAGGAGACAGCGCACACCGGTACCGTCACCGGCGGTCTTGCCGATGCCCTCAACTGGGCAACGGCCAGCAACGAGCAGTGGAGCGCAGCACTCTCCGGCAACCATGCGGCACAGCAGGCTTTCAACGACCAGATCGCTCAGGGCGCTACCAAAGAGGACGCCTTCAATGCGGCGCTTGCCGCCTGCGGTGACGAGCAGGAACGCTCCTCGCTTATCACACAGACGCTCGATGGCCTTTACGGCAACATCGGCGAGACGTACCAAGAGACTAATAAGACGATGCTCGACACGCGCGAAGCGCAGGCCGAGCTAAACCAGAAGATGGCCGAAGCCGGCGAAGCGGCCATGCCCTTCAAGGAAAAGGCGCTCGAGCTTGGAACGACCCTGCTTGAGAAGGTAACGCCGGCGCTCGAGGGCGTTAGCGACTGGTACAAGTCCCTAACGCCAGAGCAGCAGGACATGGCAACCAATGTCGTTTTGGGGACGGTCGCGTTCGGCGGGCTCACAACGGGCATCGGCAAGACGCTCCAAAAAGGCATCGAGATCGGCCAGACGTTCAAGGACGTTGCCGGCGGCTTCGCTTCCCTCGCAGGCAAGTTCGGCGAGGGCGGCGGCGCTATAAGCACGGCCGCAACGGGCTTCGGCGGCATCGCAGAGAAAGCGGGCGGCTTGGCATCTACCCTTGGCGGCAAGCTCTCTACAGGGTGGACATCGTTCACCGGATTGATCGCCGCAAACCCAATCTTGCTCGGCGTGGCTGCGGTTGCCGCTGCCGTCGCTGGCCTTACGTGGTTCTTCACGCAGACCGAGACTGGTAAACAGCTCTGGTCTGACTTCACCGGCTGGATTTCAGAAAAATGGCAGGGCGTGCAGGATTTCTTCGCAGGCGTGCCGGAATTCTGGTCTGGGATTTGGGACGGGATAACCGGCAAGGCGGAAGAGGTCAAAAACGGCCTTTCGGAAAAGTTCGAAGGCATAAGGCAAGGCGCGTCCGATGCTTGGGATGGTTTGAAGACCAACGCGTCCGAAGCTTGGGAGAATCTGAAATCCGGAGCATCTGAAAAATTCGGCGCTATCAGGGATTCAATCCAAACAGACATGAACACCGGCAAAATTGTCGGTTCTTCGGCTTCAAATGCCCTGAAAGCTGCAATGAACGGTGATTGGGACGCTGCGAAGTCGCAGGCCGGTATTGCCTTCCAGGCTATCCAAAGCAACATCCAGACGAAGATGAACAATGCGAAGGATAACGCGATAAACGCCGGAAACGCCATCGGTGAAAAGCTTGGCTTCCCGGGGCTTGGCAGCAAGGTCGCTGGCGTTTTCTCGAACATCAAGAGCAATATCACTTCGCCGATCAACGATGCCTGGAACTTTGTCAGCGGCATCCCTGGCAGGATTCAGGGGGCGTTCAGCGGGATTCGCATCAGCTTGCCGCATATCAGCTTGCCGCATTTCCACGTCAGCTGGCGTGACATCGGTGGCGTTGTGGAACTGCCGTCCATCAGCGTCAACTGGTATGCAAAGGGCGCATCCTTCGACAAGCCTTCAATCATTGGCGTTGGCGAAGCTGGACTTGAGCACGTCACGCCCGATGCAAAGCTGCGCACAAGCGTCAGAGAGAGTGTCGAGGCGGGTATTTCTCGCGTGCTCGACCGCATAAGTGGCGGCTTCGGTGGCGGAGCCCAGGTGAACGTGACCGTCAACGCCACCGTTGCAAACAGCATGGACGCGTACACGACCGGTCAGCAGATCGGCGCTGGTATTGCCAGCAGGTTAAAGCAGAAAGGGGTGCCCGTTGGAGCTTAAGCGTAAGCGAAACCAAAGCGACAGCATTGTCTTCAACGGGCACGACCTGTCGCAGCTCGTCTACTGTAAGGTGCGCCGCCCAATCATGGCTGACGTTTCGGCGAGCTTCGAGGATGCGCCCGGGCGGCACGGCGAATACTTCAAGAACGCTCGTCGCGCCGGTTACGATTTGCAGATTGACATGTGGATTCGCACCGAGCACCGGCGCGAGGTCGCAAAGGCGCGGCATGAGCTGGCGGCGCTGCTCTGGTCTGACGAGCCAGCGCCGCTTTATTTGCCTGATGACCCTACACGTTATTTGATGGCGATTGTTAGCGGCGCAACCGACCTTGACGAGATCACCGACGATTGCCCGCAGGCAACCGTTACGTTCCACATCGGCGACCCCGACTATTACGGTCAGCATCGCCGGATGGACGTGAGCGGCGCGGCATCGTTCGCTGTCGGCGGCACGCTGCCTGCCGCTCTTACCGTGACAGCTAAGCCCGGCGCTTGCAGCTCTTGGCGCATCACCAACACCGATACCGCTGAGTTCGTCGAGGTTGTCCAGCCGTTGACTGCTTCGAGCGTGGTTCGGATGGATTTCGACAAAGAGCACGTGACCGTTAACGGCTCTGTCGCTCAGCTCAACATCATGAGCGACTTTTTCAGTGTTAAAGACCGTGCGCACATCAAAATCTCTAGCGGTTCCGCGACGTTGGAATGGGAGGAAAGATGGCTTTAGCAAAGAAGGTCAACTTCACCCGTTTCAGCCGTTTCGGCGCGAATCTCGGACGGCTCACCTACACCGCAGCGACACATGAGGACGCCACGGACGGCACCGACGAGCTTAAGATCAGGTGCGACGAGGATTTAGGCAAGGGGGAGTACCTTGTTTGGGTTGACCGCCAAGGCGTTGTACATGAGCACATTGTCGACTCAATCGAGCGGCTCCACGATGACAACGGCAAGCCATATACCAGCGTAACGTGCATCAACTCAATCAACGAGACGTGGGATGACTATATCGAGGACAAGCGACCGTCCGGCAGCGTGGCTGTGGCGCTCACGTCAATACTCGCTGGCACACGTTGGGAAGTCGGCAACTGCGACCAACCAGGCAGCGCTTCGCATACCTTCTATCACGTAAAAGTCCGCGAGGGCTTGAGCGACCTGCTCAAAACATGGGGCGGCGAGCTTGAAACCGTCATCGAGACGGACGGCGTGCGGGTCACACACCGATACGTGCGCGTAGTCGCGAAACGCGGAAACCAGCAAAGTCCCAAGCGCTTTACGTGGACTAAAGACCTCATAAGCATCAAGCGCAAGACCGGCAGCGCGAATCCAAAGACGCGCGTTTACGGTTACGGCAAGGGCGTTGAGACCGATGGCGGCGGTTTTGGCCGGCGCTTGACTTTCGGCGATATAAACGGCGGCAAGAATTACGTCGAGGATACCTCCGCGACCGAGGTTTGGGGACATCCCGACGGCAGCGGCGGCATCGCGCCAGCCGTGGACGTTTACGTTAACGAGCAATGCGAGGACGCGGCGCAACTCCTTGCCGAGACGAACGACTACCTTGAGCAAGCCAAAACGCCAACCGTCTCTTATGAAGCAAGCGTGATTGACCTATTTGCTTTCGGTCGAGATTGGGAGAGCGTTGCTGTCGGCGATTGCGTGGCGATCATCGATAAGGGCTTCTCCGCTGCGGGAATCAGGCTCAAGGGTCGCGTCTCGAAGCTGACCCGCGACTTGGTGACAGGCGATGCCACGGTGGTGTTCGGCAACTTAACCGATGATCTGGCCGACATCTTTCAGTCAATGGCGCAGCAGCTCAAGAGCGGCAGCAACCAGCGGGCTAACTACGATGCGGCGGCAAGCACGTCCGTCTCGTGGCTCAACCAGCTCATGGCGGCGCTCAACAAGGCATTCAATGCCGTCGGAACGTACAAGGTCGAGACGTTCGAGCTTGGCGCGATCTACTCCAACGTGCCGCTGGATTCCGTAACTGGTATCCCACTCAAGGCAACGTCCGGCATGTGGGCTGTCAATATCAACGGCATGGGAATTCGCCTTGCCGCAAATCTTACAAGCGACGGCCAATGGAATTGGCGAACGTTTATAACCGGCGCACAGGTGAGCGCCGATTGCATTAACGCCGGAACGATGCGGGCAGACCGCATCCGTGCAGGTCTGCTCACCGACGAGGTGGGCGCGAACTATTGGGACTTGGAGACAGGCGAATTCCAGCTTTCGCCAAATGCCAAATACGGCGATGGCGGCTGGACTGTCGATGGCGTTATCGAAGACCTGCACAGCGGAATGACGCAGAACGGAAAAAACATCGAGGCCCTTGGAGAAGACTTCCAGACAAGGAATAAGGAACTCGACGAGACGATAAGCAGCCTCGACAAGACGGTTTACGACATCGCCAAAGACGGCATCGTCACCGAGGCGGAGAAAGCTGCCGTAAATAAGATTCTCCAGACCGTGCAGAAAGATAAAGAAGACCTATCTGCACAATACAAATCGCTGTCGGCAAACAAGAATTTGCAGGTTCAGTTCAAGGCGCAACTCTTAGAGCCGAGATACAACAAAGCGTTCGGCGAGGGCGGAGCGTTCGATGTCCTGATGTCGGCAATCTCGGATGTCACAAACTGCTCAACAGCCGAGGCGCTGAAAGCCGCCATGTCGGATTATAAGAACGCATATGAAAGCTACTCATCCGCGGTAACAGTCTATTCGGCGGTAGCGCGACAGGCGACGAGCATGATTGCGCAAGAGGTAGCCAAGACCGATGCGGAGAAACTTGTCGACAAGCTCGACGAGAGCCTCAAACAGCAAGAGATCTTCAATCGGCTCACCAACGACGGAGCAAACAAAGGCATCTACATGTCCAAAGGCGAGCTGTACGTCAATGCGACATACCTCAAGAGCGGAACAATCGGTGACGGTCAGGGGAAGAACTACTGGAATCTAACGAGTGGCTATTTCCAGACGACCTATGGCGTCATCGGCGGTCTATCAATCGATAACAACAAATTGTATAGATATAAGCTCACGCTCGATTCGAACACCTCTGGTCTCTACATAGGTACAGACGGTTTCAGCGTCGGCAGCGGCACCTGCTACACAGCAATGGCCAACGGATACCTATACGGCGGCACAGCTGAGGACATTACGGGCTACGTCGGATTCAACAACTACAACACCAAGTCCGGGGTGTATGGAGCGCGTCTCGCTGGCAAAGGGTGTATCTGTCTTCTCACCGATGACTGGATTGGCGTCGGCGCATACAAAGACCGTGGCGAGTACGTCTCCTGTAAGACCGGCATGAGCGGCAGCGTCACGCTCGTCGGGAACCTGAAAAGCTCGTGGACAAATCTTCAACTGACCGGAACGTATAACGTGTCCGGCCTTTGCCAAAACCTGTCTATGACTTGGACAAATTGGACGATCACTTTCGACCACGGACTAATGATCACGTCGCTATAAGGAGGTATGGAATGACCACGTACAGAGTTGAGAAGGATGGACTCTCGTTTTACGTCCAACCACACATGCTCGATTACTACGCTGCTAGTGGCTATGCCATATACAAGACTGTAGAGGAAAGCGTCACAGACGTTGCCGCGGAAATCGCCGCGCTTGACGATTCGGCACCGATTGTGGAGGAAGTGAAGGTCAATGGATAAAGGAATCGAATCTCTGGCAACCGCGCTCGGTGCCAGCGTTACGGAAAGCAAGCAGAGCATCGAAATCGAGAACATCATCCCCGATGAATATAGCAATGCTCAGATGGAGCAGATGCTTATTGCGCTCGAGCCGCTTCTTGACCGCCGCGACATCGTAGGATATGCCGCCGCACGTAATACGAGAGTGTTGCGTGCGGAGGCGCTTGAGTACCTAAAACGCCGCGATGAGCTTATCGCGCAGTACGGCGAACCTGAACTTGGCGATGATGGGCTTCCCACCGGTCGCACGCAGCTTCGCATCGGTTCAGACGAGCACAAGGCTTTCTGCCGCGAGATCGAGATGTACGCAAACATCAAGCATCGACCTAACCTGTTCAAAATTGCCTATGCCGATGCAATCGGAAAGATGACCGGAAACGAGATTCTGGCGTGCGAGTGGATGTTGGTCGACGGTGATGCCCGATGAACACACAGACCATCGAGCTTGATATCGACAAACGCGGATGCGGAAACAACTGCATTCGAATCGCGCAAGGCGAGCTCGGCGGAACAACCATCAAGGCGCTTATCTACGACAACGGCGGCGAGCTGTCTTTGTCTGGGTACAGTGCCTATTTGGTTGCCCGATTGCCAGACCGAATCCACTATTACCGTGGCAGCGCCACGGTCAGCGGCAATACGATCACCTACGTTTGCGATGAATCCAAGCTCGCAAGCGTTCCCGGTTACACCGACGAAGCCTATTTCGAAATCGTCAAGGACGATTTCCTTGCACAGACGGAGCGATTCGCCCTGGACATCCTGCGCAGCGCCAAAGAGGGTCAGCAACCCGCGCAGTCTTGGGACAACGCGATTGATGACCTTATCAGGCGTGGGGAAACCGCCGCTACCAAGGGCGAACAGGCCGTCACCGACGCGGGCAAGGCACTGAATAACGCCAACGCTGCGGTCAACATCTGCAAGAGCGCCACGGACGCGGCCAACACCGCGACGGGCAAGGCGAACGCCGCGACAAAGAGCGCCACAGATGCCGCTTCTGCGGCAAATACAGCCAAGACGAACGCCGCCGCCGCAACTGATGCGGCGAATGCCGCGACAAACGCGGCGAAAGCATCCAAGGACAGCGCGGATCAGGCGGCTGCGGACGCTCGTAAGGCAGCTGAGGAAGCTCGCGGCTCGATCAGCCCTGACAAGCGCATTTATATTGCCTACGACACCGTTGGCGATACGGATTACATCTCGCTAGTCGATACGGAGGATTAAGCATGGGCAAAACCCACATTGCAGATCACGAAACGCTCGAGCGCGTGGCAATCGCGCTCGAATCCATGGGGGCTTCGACAGTCCCCATTTTTAATGACGAGACTGGACGTTACACGAACGCGAGCATCGCCGCATGGCTAGCGAAGATGCGTGACGGCAAGAATTATGGCGTGAGCATCCCCAAGGGAAGTGCCACGGCCTGCACCAAGACCGGGGCAAATGCTGGAATCGCCAACCCAAAGCCCGGAATCATCGGTCGCGCCGCTATCGACCCTTACGTGAACCACGGCGCGTTTACCTTCTTCGAGGTAAACGGCGGCGTTGACGCGGATGGCACGCCTTACGTTACCGCTATCGACGGTGACGGGCGCTTCTCGCGCACGGATGATACGTGGATCATGACGCCAGTTCTCTACACGCTGGAAACCGAGACGAATGATGCCGTCAACATTACCGTATCCGATACGCGCCAGCCGGGCATGAAGCGCCAGCCGGCAGCTCTGCTTCCTAACGGTGCACAGCGTCCTTATATGCTGTATGCAAAGTATGCGCTGTCGGTCGATGCCGAAGGCAAACCGCGAAGCGTGAGCGGCGCACAGGTGAAGCGCTTCGTAAGCCACGATAACGGCGTCTCGCTTATGAAGACGGCAACGACGGGTGATTCATTCAAGACTGCCGCCGATGACTGGTATGTCAAGGTTATGTTCCTCTTGAAGTATGCCACCAAGAACAGCCAGAGCGTGTTCGCGGGCTGCACGGGATACGACGTACAGATTAGCCCGACCGTGGCAGAGAGCAACACCACGCGCGTCGTGGTCGCGAAGGAGAAGGCCGATCAGATTCTTATCGGCTCTTCGATGATTCTAGGAACACATACGGGCACGTCAAACGACCGTGGCAACGGCTACAACTATGACGTGTTCGATGCCGCGACCGTTATCAAGAAGGTCGATGTCGACACATCGAACACCGCCATCTACTTCGACGTCGCGAAGCCTTTCACGACTGCCACCACATACCTTTTGAGCACCGTCCCGTGGAGGGCTGGCGCTTGCGATGCGGTCGAGGGCGACGGATCGCCCACGAGCTGTACTGACTCAAAGCAGCCCTTTGTTATCCAGGGCATCGAGCTCGGTCTCGGCATGTATGAGGTTCTTGGAAACGTCCTCATCCAGTACACGGGTACTGGCACGGTCGTTTACGTGAACCCGGACACTAAGAACGAGAAGGCCGGCAGCTCTCCAGGCAGCGCGCTATCTGCCGGTGCTTTCCCCGGACAAGCAGCCGAGGGATGGAATTACGCTCTTTACTGCAAGACGGTCAACGGCCTGATGATTCAGCAGGGAACGGGTGCGTCGACTTCTGTTGGCATCTGCGACGGCAACTACAAGGTCGCGGACACTACCGTCGGCTGGAGAGAGTGGCTTTCCCTTGGCAACTTGGGGAACGGGGGCAATGCTGGCCTTTGGTACGTCAACGGCAACAACGGCACCGGCAATGCTAGGTGGAACATCGGCTCGCGCCTACCTGGGTGACTTTCTCAAACAACCAGCTATCTATTTTTATTTCCGCCGCGACTACCCGCCGCCGCTGGTGGCGAGCGGGGGCAACCTGGCTTAACTAAGTGAAATCAGTCTTAAGACCAGCGGGCTAGTAACGGAGACGCGACCGCTCGTACGACATCCAGAGAGCAAAGGTCAAAAACAATTGAAGAGTTATTGCAAGGGGCTTCGGATAAACGAAGCCCTTGTTGTTTCCGCCTACGAATCTTGGCTCGATTCAAAGGCTGGGAAGAAAAACGCCTGGCGCGTGCCGCAAGAGCACGGCAGCGCTTCGGCGCTAATCGCGGAGATCGTGCGCGAGGTCGAAACGCGCTCGCTTACGTTTCGACCGATAAAGCGCTACCGGCATCGCGAGCCCACGAACGGCAAGCTGCGCATCATCGGCGTTGAGAGCGTGAAGCAGCAGGTTTGCGACTATGTGGCCGTTGCCGCAATGTCGCGCCTGCTCGATGCGAAGGTTGGCTTCTGGCAGGTTTCTAGCGTCCCAGGCAAAGGTCAGCTCATGGCGGCTCATGCCGTGCGCAGGTGGTCGCAAGATGGCGGTTACTACGTGCATATGGACGTGCGCAAGTGCTATCCATCCATCAAGGCAGATGTGGTGATGATGCTTCTTCGCCGCTACGTGCGAAGCCCCGATGTGCTCTATATCGCCGAATCGCTGCTGGCCACTTATGGCGGCGGTCTGGAAATCGGAAGCTATTTCAGCCTGCGAATGGCGCAGCTGGTGTTGTCGTTCGGCTATCACGAGGTCGAGAGCATGCGCAAAGTAAGGCGCGGCGCTAGCGTTCCGCTGATCACGCACCAGCTCTGGTACGCAGATGACATCTATTTATTCAGTCCCGACAAGCGCAACTTGCGGAGCGCGGCAAGGCAGCTCCAAAGGCTGCTGCACAAAAAGTTCGGACTTACTGTCAAGCCGTGGAAGATAAGCCGCGTCAGCAACGAAGAGCCGGTCGATGTTGTGGGATACACGGTGCGAAAGAACCGTACCACGCTTCGCGGTTCGCTTTTCCTGCGAGCGTGCAGGTCGCTTCGAAGATACAGGCGTTCGCCAACGCTCAAACGGGCGCGAAGGGCTACCAGTTACGGCGGCTGGTTCAAGCACGCGGATTGCGCCGACGTTTGGCGCGACAACGGATTCAACAAGGTTTTCAAAAAAGCCCGCGCACAAATAAGCGCGGCGGAAAGGGGAGCACATGAGCACTATGACGTGCAGCGCAACGCCGCTTGACGCGGTGACGGTGGAAGTAAGACCGGGCGGCGTGACCTCCGATGTTTGGCTTCGTCGAAACATCGAGAAGGACGTTGCGGACAACAGCGCGGATACCGAAAAAGCAATCGAGTTTTGGCGAGCGGACGAGCTGCATTTTGTGGCAGTCGGCACACCGTCTATTGAAGAGGTGACGGCAGCGTTCAACGAGCTATGGGACGCGCACGAGGATGACGGGCTTACGGATACCGAGCGCATTGACAGCATCATTGCGCAGCTCAAGCAGACACGCGCGGCGCTTGAGGACACCAATGCCGCCCTGCTCGAAATCGGCGACATTGTGGGCGGTGAGTAGCGATGGCGAAGATCTACTACGAAGCCGTCATGGACGGCAAGCGCACCGTCGAGAGCGTACCCAAGCTCTGGCGTGCCGCTGTGCAGAAGATGATCGATGACAATGCAAAGGAGAAATAATGGGAGCTATCTACACGTTCACGGAGCAGCAGATCTGGGCAATCGGCGGCGCATTCCTGATGATGCTTATCGACATGGTTACAGGCATCGCCCAGGCAATTTACAACCGTAGTTTTAAGTCTTCGACGATGCGCCGCGGCTTGTGTCATAAGGCAACGCTTTCCCTTATCATCATGCTGGTTATATGTATCGAGATTCTAAGCTCGCATATCGTTGGACTGAATTTCGGTGGTATTACCGTCTATGTCGTTTGCATCGCCATCATCGGCATGGAGTTCGCTTCTATCCTCGAAAACATCAAGCAGGCATATCCAGAGCTTGCCGATACGCCCATCATGAAGATTTTCGAGCATGCCAACGTTGACACCGATGATATTACGAAGGCGATTGCTGATGAAGTCGCGAAGCGCGGCTAGGATGCGGATTGCCGTCGCACTGCTGCTGGGCTTCGCGGTAGGCATGGGCTTATGGTTCGTTTTGACTGTCGACCACATTGACAGAGATACGGCAGCATTTGGAAAAGCATATAACCAAGGCTATAGCGATGGTTATACAGCGGCTTTGCCTGTTTATGAAAATAAGACGAGTGCGAAGAGCGGCTATATGCCGCTCTTCTTGCAAAAAGACCCTCAATGGGCTGATGCCGCTTACTCGGACGAAACTATAGGTACATACGGCTGCGGCCTGACGGCGGCGGCAATGGCGTTGAGCTACCTCAACGGTCGCGAGGTCACACCCGACCTGCTGGCGGCTTTCGTCGGCGAAAGCTGCCTGACCGACCGGGTTAACGATATGGCCAAGTTCAGCGTCTATCTAGCGAAGACCTATCATCTCAAAACCCGTGACACGTTTTGGGGCACGGGCGAAGCCCTCAAGGCCGTCGATGACGGCTGGATCGTCTTCGCAGGCGTTACCGGAACCCTTGGCGATCGCTCTTACAGCTCGCACGTCGTGATGATTTGGCGCGAGAACACCGACGGTACCTATGCGCTCCGCGACCCTGATGACGGCACCAATTCAATCCATGCATGGACATCCGACGAGCTTAACGCCGTTACTTTCACGCAATTCAATGCAATTAAGAGGTGATGCAGATGACCATGAAGGGCATCGATATTGCAGACTGGCAAAAAAACCTTAATCTCGATTCAATCGAATACGATTTTGTCATCATCAAAGGAACCCAGGGCACCAATTACGTCAATACGTTTTGCGACGCGTTTGTGCAAAAGGCTATCAAGGCGGGTAAGCTCTGGGGCTTCTACCATTTCATGAATATGGATGATCCTGTCAAACAGGCGGATCACTTCTATCAGAACTGTAAAAACTATTTCGGCAAGGGTATTCCCGTGCTCGATTATGAGGACGGCGGCAGGATTGGCACGGACGGTGCCAAGAAATTCCTTGATCGCATCTATGCGCTTACTGGCGTGAGATGTCTCTTGTATACCTACCGCAATCTCACCAAAGAGGAAGATTGGTCTAGGATTGCACCTAACCACGCCCTCTGGGTTGCCCAGTATGCCAACGAGAATCAGACTGGATACCAGGATTCGCCATGGCTTCCGGATGGCGGCTTTGGTGCTTGGAATACCTGCGTGATGCACCAGTATTCTTCGCACGGTAGGCTATCTGGGTACAACGGCAACCTCGATCTTGACATTGCTTTCATGGACGCTGCCGCTTGGTCGCGTTATGCGAAACCCAGTACTTACAGTGCGCCGGATGCGACTGACAATAAGAATAGTGGTAGCACCGTCGACCTTGCGGCAGGCGTAATGCGAGGGGAGTACGGCAACGGTGACGAGCGCAAGGCCAAGCTGGGCGCTCGATTCAACGAGGTGCAAGACCTCATTAATCGCGCGGCCACCGCAAGCGCCGACGATCTTGCAACGGATGTGCTCAACGGTAAGCTCGGCAACGGTGAGACACGCAAGGCAATTCTTGGCATCCGCTATGACGAGGTGCAAGCCGTGGTCAATTCCCGCGCCAAGGCCGTAGACATCGACGCTCTTGCACGCGCCGTCATTCGCGGCGAGTACGGTAACGGTGACGAGCGCAAGGCCCGACTTGGCGCTAACTTTAATGCTGTGCAAAAACGAGTAAACGAGCTTCTTTAACTAAAATGCCCGCGCCCTGTAATGGGGTGCGGGCATTTTGCGTTTAGGGGACATTGCAACAAGTCTCTAACGGTTCATGTCATCTCGAATCAAGCTCTTGATGTACTCGGTTGTATTGTTCTGCTCCTTGAGCCATTTATATATACTCTCGTCATCCTCGTTAGGGTAAAAGCGTATGACTAGCTGTTTCACCGACCTTTTGCGGTAAGAGGATGTTGCGCGTCTTTGCGCTTCGGTTGCCATTTTATTCACCGCGCTTTTCTCTGGCCTTGCGCCAGATGCGAAACGAGATAAACGAGATGACAAAAACTACAATGCCTGTTTTCATCGCTGCACTCCTGATGTAAGATGATTCTGGCTAGCGGGGCACCGCCGAAGCGGCGCCCCTTGCCCTACCTTGACCTCTTTGTGTGCTTTCCGGGCTTACGAGAGGTCTTTTTCTTTAGGGCTTCGATTCCTTCATCCAGCGCCTTTGCCAGTAGCACGCTTATGACAGCAATCGTTAAGTCCCATATTTTGTCATCCATTTGAACCACCTCCTTTCTTTCTTACGTCTATTATTATAGGGTATACCCCATAATAAGGCAAGCTCATATTGAATTTTGCTAACTTTTTTTCGAGCTAAACAGTGTTATTATGCAAAACCAGTTAGTGGAGACTTTGATTTCGCGCCCGTTCGCGGCTATCGTAGGGTTCGCAAAGATTTTCTGAGGCTCCACCCTTGGATTTGATAAGCCGCTGACATTGTGTCGGCGGCTTTTTTTAAAAAGAAAGGGCTGTACCATGGCCGAGCTTGAGTCCCAACCACTGTCTGCCGAGGAGCGCGCCGAGTTGGAAGAGCTCCGCGCCGAGAAGGCCCGCCGCGAGGCCCAGGAAAAGGCCCGCCGCGAGCGTGAGGAGCTTGCTGCCCTGCGTGCCGAGCGCGCGAAGGCCGAGGAGGCCACTACGAAGGCCGCGGCCGCGCCTGCGCTCAAGCCCGCCGCGCCTAAGCCTCAGCCCAAAAAAGCCGCTCGCCCCAAGCCTGCCGAGCCCAAGCCGAGCCGCGACGAAATGACCTTCGCTCAGCGCATGGTCACCTCCAAGGAGCCTACGGGCGAGAACGAGATTCCGGGTATGGCTCCGGCTCAAAAGATCATCATCGTGCTCGCCCTGATCGCGTTTGTCGTCTTTATGGGCTACACGATCTTGACCAGCATGGGCCTGCGCTAGCCGATTCACGCCGGGCGCCACGCCCGCACGCTCGCTTCGCCCAACCCTCAACCTCCGCACAACGCATCCGAAAGGTCGCCCCATGGCTTTGACCGACATCTCGCATCCCACCGACATCGCAATGCTCACCGATCTGTACGAGCTCACAATGGCCCAGGGCCTGTGGGAGAGCGGCAAGGCCAATGAGCAGGGTTGTTTTACGGCGTTTTACCGCGACCACCCCTTTGGCAGCGCGTATGCCGTCATGTGCGGCACTGCCGAGCTGCCCGAGCTGGTCGAGAACCTGTGCTTTACGCCCGAGGATATCGACTATCTCGCGTCGCTTGAGGCCCCGGCCGGTGGTGCGATGTTCAAGCCTGAGTTCCTCGATTACCTGCGCAACTTCCGCGCGCACGTGAACATCGACGCCGTGCCCGAGGGCGAGCTCGTCTTTCCGCGCGAGCCCATGGTGCGTGTGACCGGCCCCGCGCTGGAGTGCCAGCTGCTCGAGACCGCGCTGCTCAATATCGTCGGCTTTCAGACACTCGTCGCCACCAAGACGGCGCGCGTGGTGCTGGCGGCCGATGGTCGCCCCGTCGCCGAGTTCGGCCTGCGCCGCGCCCAGGGTCCCGATGGCGGCCTGGCCGTTGCGCGCGCAAGCTACGTGGCGGGCTGCTCGTCCACGTCCAACGTGCTTGCCGGGCGCCGCTACGGCATTCCCGTCTTTGGCAC
>OQWM01000245.1_pt1 | contig 32128 bp, 21 predicted proteins | sample 1691531 | NCBI WGS metagenome assembly OQWM01 (sample SAMN03418257, study PRJEB22391) | human gut metagenome | biome: human-gut; feature: organic feature; material: feces | host: Homo sapiens | place: Tanzania | collected 2013-01
CCCCTGCCATAACCCTCAGAGCTGCGAGAACTTTGTGAGCGCACTGGACGAGATCGATCCGTGTGTAGAGAATCGCCCCACGCTACTGTGCGCCGCGCTGGCCGACAAGGACGTGGCGGGTATTGTCGATGTTTTGATCCCGGCCTTCCCGCGCGTGGTCGTAACCCAGACTGATTCCGATCGCGCCCTGCCGGCAGAGGAGCTCGCCGCCCTGGTGGACGCCGACAAACTCGCGGGCGTATACCCCAGCGTATCTGAGGCCCTCGCCGCCTTCGAAGCCGCGGGTGAACCCTTCGTAGCAGCCGGCACCATCACCCTAGCCGGCGAAGTAGCCGCCCTGCTCCGTTAACCCATCCCCTCATCAGTTGCGGTGAAATAGGGACTGTTTGGGGCTTCTAACTGCAAAAACAGGAACTATTCCACCGCAACTTAGCAAAGCAGTCTATTTGGGACGGGACGGGGCTTTTTTGACTACCCTGCAAGTGGGTAGTCAAAAAAGCCCCGTCCCAAATTAGCTACCCTGGGGTGCCCGTTTACGAATTCGTTTCTGCCGCTTAACCTGTAACATATTGCATAGTTCCTCCCACGAAGGATATGCTCAACTTAACTTGCCGATCGGACCTGTGCTGTTTGGTCCGTTGAGCGTGTCGGGAGGAAACATGAACAGAAGGCATGTTAACGCGGCCATTACCGCGGGTTTGGCTCTGACGATGACGGTCGGCTCGGTGCCGCCGCAGGCGTTTGCCGAGATGATGCAGGGTGATACCACCCAAGTCGTTGCCGAGCAAAGCGATGCGACGGGTGCGGCTGCCGCATCTGCGGACACCACCCAGCCAACTTCGCAAGACCAGAGTGAAGATAAGATTGTCTCTTTTGCCAGCCTGAACGAGCTGCACGTTGCCGAAGGCTCCGACGCCACGCTGCCCCAAACCGTGGCGGCAACCTACGAGAGCGGTGCCACCAAACAGGAGAACGTAACCTGGAAGCTGAACGGCGCTGACGCTCCAGCAACCCTGTCTCAACTGCCCGCCGGCTCGTATGAGTTCGAAGGCGCTGTCGATGGCGCCATGCAAACGGTCAAGCAGCGCGTGATTGTCGAGGCCGCTGCGGCAGACCCGGCAGCGGCAGAACCGGCGGCGGTAAACGCCCCAGATGCCACCGTGACGAGCAGCGAAAGCAACATTACCGTTGAGTCGATCGACGCTAACCCGATTCTAGAAAAATACGTCGGCGCTGATTACTACGGCCAGATCCAATCTTCGAGCGTTAAGGTAAAGCTGTCGGATGGCACTGAGACCTCGGCTTATGTTAATTGGGACGAAAAGTCGCAGACGGCATTTGATACGGCGACGGAGGAATCCGAAGTCCCCATCACCGGACAGATTACCGGCGTTAGCGTGAACAACAACTGGATCACGCTCGCGGAGCCGTACGAAGTGAGCGGCGTGCTTAAGGTATACGTTCCTCGCTCAACCAGCAATGGCCTGTGGTCAAAATGGACTGCGGCAGGCATTGCGCCCACGCTTCCGACTGACATTTCGGTCGATTATTCAAATGGCCAGTCTTTCTCGTGCCCGGTTGAGTGGAATGAAATCTCGGCAGACCAGTACCAAAAGGAAGGAACCTTTGTTGTCGAGGGGCATTTGAAGAACTATCCTTCCATGCTCGCGCACTGCACGGTTGCAGTCCGCGCGGTCAAGAGCGTCCAGACGGAGTTAACGTGTACAGCTCTTATCGGCGAGACCCCGTATCTTCCCTATTCAGCTTCGGTCGTCTTTGATAATGGTGCTACCGAGCAGGTCCCGATATCTTGGGACGCTGTCGACGCGTCGCTTTACTCTAAAGCGGGAACGTTTACGGTCAAAGGCAAACTCAATGGTTTCGATTACCGTGAGGTTACCTGCACCGTTACCGTCAAAGATCCTAAGGATGTGCTCGATCTTAATTCACTGAGGTTCGAGCGCGTTGTCGGAGACAACACTCCTCTTAGCACGTATGTCTATTTCCCGGTTACACAGTCAAATAACACTACATACACCCAAGGCTATCAGGTTAACTGGGACAACGCCGACGTGTCTCAATTCCAAAAGGCCGGTACCTATACGGTCACGGGCACGCTCACATCGTATAATGCGCCAGCCGTTAACGGTCTTAAGGTAACCGCTCAGGTCGAGGTCAAAGAAGTTGCTTCTATCGACGCTCTTACGCCCGTTAACACGCCCGTCGGCGTACGTCCTACAACGGGTGGCGGTCTTCCCAGCAGCGTTGAGGTTGCTTTTACCGACGGTACAAAGAAGCAGTGCAACATTGCATGGGATCCCATTTTGGACACGCAGGTGGCAAGCGAGGGGTCGTTTAATCTTTCCGGTTCGCTGTCGTATTGGACCAATACCTCATCTTCATCGTCTACTCAGGTGGAGCTGGGTGACAGCAATCGAGTCACGGCGACCATCTCCGTCCGCGCCCTGCAGATGCCTTCCTCGACATCGACAAGCACGCTTATCGGATGCCAGCCCAATATGCCGGGTTCAATTGAGGCCACGATGTGGAATGGCTCGCGAGGCAATTTCCCCGTTCAGTGGTCGACGATTAGTCAGGACGCCCTAAAGAACCTTGGCCAGATTACGGTTAGCGGATACTTTACCGGCTCTAACATTCCGGCTACGGCGACGGTCAATGTGTGCGATCTTGAAGACAGTTACATTGGCAAGATTCCTTATGTTCCCGGCGCAGGTCTCTTGGCTCCGGGTTATGCGACCACGTTGTATTTATCGGACGGCAGCTCCTTCTATCCCAGGTACTCTTCGGGGAATTCTTATAACTGGGATGAATTTCCCCAAGAGCTGTTGGACGGCAAGCCGGGCGAGTACGAAATTACCGGCACCATTGCCGGCTCGCTGGCAAAGATTAGCGCCGTCGCAGTGTGCGACGAGGTCAAGGGCGTCAATAACTATAACGATAGCGGCGTGACGCTTGGACAGTCGTACGAGGACTGGCGTGTTATCTACCCCGGCGAGGAAGTTAATCTGGACTATTTCACTGTTTCTGGCGCTCTGCAAAACGGAACGGCCTTTAACGACCTGCACGTCAACTGGGACGCCTACGATAGGTGCCCCCAGAAAGACTGCACGATCACTGGAACGGTCGCCGGAACGACAATCCCGGTGAAAGTACATGTCATCGTGACTAAAGACTGGGAGGCTCAGCCTCAGGCCATTACGGTGCTCAAGGGCAGCGACGGTTCTGCCTTGCTTCCCAACTATGTCGAGCTTGTCAGCCCCGATGCGACTGAACACCCGGAGTATTCCCGCAAATACGCCGAGGCCAAGTGGAATACGAAGGGCTTCGATTGGACCCAGGGCGGCGTGGTCCGCGGTACTGCAACAATTAGCTTTAGCACGGGATACGGCATGCAGACGGTCGATGTTCCGATTGCCGCCACCGTTAAAATCGCGAGTAAGGCAACCTCAGTGCAGGGCGGAACCATATGGACCGTCCCCGGCGTCAAGCCGATCCTGCCGGAATACCTTGAGGTTCGATACGACAACGATGTGTCTTCTGAGCCCCAGCGCGAAAAGGTCACATGGGACCGTGTCGCCGCTGACGCGTATGCCAAGGATGGCTCGTTTAAGGTGAAGGGCAAACTGCAGGGTGGTGCCGAGGCGACTATAACCGTCGATGTCTGCTCCGTCACCTCTGTCGCCGTTCCTGAACGCATCAACACTGCCAGCGGTGTTTTCCCCGAGCTGCTGTGGAATGTTACGGTTGCCACGAGTGACGGTAAAACTCACAATGCCCAGGTTCAATGGGATGGCATTCGCCCGTCGGTTTACACCGGAGAGCCGGGGAAGGTCACGACGGTGTCTGGTGCGCTGTTCGCAAGCGGGCTTAACAATGGCTATGGCGAGGGCACGAACACCGGCCTCACTGTTCAGACCAAAATCGTTATCCAGGGCGTGGAGAAGGCAATCGACAACGGCGAGACCGCGGTGACCACCAGGGCCGGTACCGCTCCGACCATGCCGTCCAAGATGGCGGTCGAGATGAGCGACGGCTCCGTTTCGACGGCGGCTATTGATTGGGACCCGATTGCGCCCGAGAAGTACGAGCAGCCCGGCACGTTCTATGCGACGGGTCATGTGGTCGGCTTTGATGCCGCTGCTGTTATGGCGCTGCTGGACGACGACGGACAAAAGATCGGCGTTGATGAGAACGGCAACGTGACTGCCAAGGTGACGGTTGCCGACAAGAAGGCGAAGAAGGTCGCGTTGCAGCCCGAGGCAGTCGTGGTCAACACTACTGCCGGGTCGATGCTGGAACTGCCAGATGCCGTGTCCGTGTATTTCTCGGATGGCTCAGCACGACACATTCAAAGCAGTTTGGGCGGCATCGAGATCGAAAAGTGGACCGACACCGACGGCATCGACCTCTCCAAGCCGCTCGCCAAGAAGGGCACATACAAACTCGTCGGCAAGCTCAAGGATGTCGACAACGTCAACGCCATCGTGTACGTCAACGTCTCCGAGGCGCCGCGAACCATCACCAAGCTCGAGGCCAAGTCGTTTAGCGTTGCCAAGGGTACGTCCAAACAGGACCTGTATGCCCAGATGCCCAAGCAGGTTGTGGCGACCTATTCCGATGGCTCGACCGATCTGCTCGACATTGACGTGTGGGATCTTTCTAACGTCACGGACAAGCTGCTCAACGGAACCGGCACCGTGGAGATCACGGGCACGGTTAAGCTCAACGGTGCCAAGGTGACCTGCAATGTGACCGTGGTGGATCAGGATGCCCAGACGCCCGACCACGTCGAGCCGATCGATGCTATTGAGATTGCGGATAATGCCAAGGTCAGCGACCTTATGGATAAGTTGCCGTCCAAGGTGTCGGTGGTCATGAAGGACGGCAAGACCAAGAACGAGACGCCCGTTAAGTGGTCTCAGGTCGACAGCCTGGGCCGTGCCGGCACCGAGTTTGAGGTCACGGGCCTAACGGACAACGGCATGACCGTTAAGGCTCAGGTCAAGGTGACGGCGCATATTGTCGACATCGATATCGCTGAAGACATTGTTGTCGTGCGCGGCACCAAGGCGGACGACGTTTTGGCCGGGCTGCCTGCCACGGTCACGGCGATTTACTCGGATGACACCGAGTCCGATGTCGATGTGAAGTGGGACACCAAGGGCCTCTCCGACAAGGACTTTGCGAAGGAGGGCGAGGTCACGGTCAAGGGCAAGGTTGCCGGCACCGATCAAAAGGCAGAGTGCACGATTACGGTCGTGAAGAGTGATGCCGAGATTCCGGCGTCCGTTGAGCCTGTTGCGGGCGTTAGCGTTCCCGAGGGCGCATCGGCCGACGCCGTGCGTGATGCGCTCAAGGGCGTGAAGGCGACCGTTCGCATGAAGGACGGCAAGACGACGGCGGAGTCCGAGATCACATGGACTGAGGTTCCTGCCGCGGCCGACACGTACGGCAACAGCGTCGTCGCCAAGGGCGTGACGGTGAACGGCAACCTGCCGGTCGAGGTCATTGTTACCTCCACGACGAAGATCAACAAGGTTGCCGAGGTACCGCAGATCACGGTCGAGCGCGATGCGAAGGCCGACGCCGTGACGGGGCAGCTGCCCAAGAAGGTCACCGTGACCTATTCCGATGGTCACACGGATGAGGCCGCGGTCACGTGGAATACGGATGGCCTGGACAAGCAGCTTGCCGCTGTTGGCGAGTACACGATCGAGGGCTCCGTTGAGGGCACGACGCTCAAAGCGACCTGCAAGCTGGTTGTCGAGACGCCGGCAAGCGAGATTCCCGTGAGGCCTGCGACGTTCGCTCCCGTTGAGGTGTTTGAGGCAAGCTCTGCCGACGATGTGCTAAAGGCGCTGCCCAAGAAGGTCTCCGTGATGATGAAGGACGGCAGCCAGGAGGACTACGACGTCGATTGGGAGAATGTTCCCGCATTGGACTGGGGTGCCGATGACGTGACCGTGGGCGGTAAGGTTCGCGGTACGGAGCTTACTGTCAGCTGCAGGGTACGCGTTAAGCCGCGCCCGGCAGCCAGCGGGCTTGTTATCGTTGACCAAAACGGCAAGGCCACGACTGCCGAGACCGTTCTCAAGGTAGAGCGCGGCAAGGAAATTGACCTTGCTGCCGCGGCGAGCAATGCGGCCGATGGCGCGCTGCTGCGTGGTACCGTTACGTGGACCTCGTCCGACCAGACGATCGCTACGGTCGAGAACGGTAAGGTCAAGGCCCTTAAGAACGGAACCGTCGTCATTACCGCGACGATGCCCGTTGACGGTGACGCCGCTGCGATTGCGACGCTTGCCGAGGATGGCGCTGCGGAGACGCCGGCGCCTCAACAGCTCACTGCTTCGGTGACTGTCGAGGTTGTTGAGCCTGTTGTTGTGCGGGAACCGACAGGCGGCAAGGATAACGGTGCCAAGCCCGATGCCAAGGATCCTTCGGGCAAGAAGAATGGCAAGAAGGCCGCTAAGGGAAACCTAGCCGAGACGGGCGACAACGCTGCCGTGACCGTCGCGGCGCTTGGCGGAACTGGCTTGCTGGCGCTGATTGCCGCAGCGATTGAAAAGCTGCGCCATCGCACGGAGTAGCGTCGAGGGCGTAGTTCATTAGGTCACAAGAAGGCCTCCCGGTTCTCGTCAGGGAATCGGGAGGCCTTTCGTTTGACTGTAGCGCAGCTAATTTGGGACGGAGCTTTTTGCCTTGAGCGGATTGCTCGCCACGAAATGGGGCTATCTACTACGTTTTGGCGACTACCCTCGACCACACGGAAAATCGTGAAATCAAAACCGCAGGTAGACGACTTGCTGGTTTTCAAAAAAGACCCGCATGGTCGACCCATGCGGGTTAAACGTAGTAGATAGGCCGTTTTCGTGGCAGAGCGTTTGTGGAACGTGACAAAGGGACAGTCCCTTTGTCACATTGGCTAGTCCAGGCGGGCTGGGTCATGGGGATAGGCGTTGAGGATCTCGACGCCGGACTCGGTGACGAGAGCCAGGTCCTCGATGCGGACGCCGGTGCGACCGGGGAGGTAGATGCCCGGCTCGATGGAGAAGGTCATGCCCGGCTCAATCACCTGCTCGTTGACGAGTGAAACATCGCCCGGCTCGTGGTCCTGTAGGCCGATCGAGTGACCCAGGCGATGCGTAAAGTACTTGCCGTAGCCTGCATCCTCAATCACGTCGCGTGCGGCGCGGTCCAGGTCGCACATGCGCACACCCGGTGCAATGAGCGCCTCGGCCACCTCGTTGGCGCGGCGCACGATGTCGTAGATGCGCGCCGTCTCCTCGTCCGGTTCGCCCCAAAAGAACGTGCGCGTCATGTCCGAGCAGTAGTTGCGATGGCGTCCGCCAATGTCGAACAGCACCACGTCGCTGCGCTTGAGCACTGTATCATCGGGCTCGTGATGCGGGTCGCCGGCGTTGGCGCCAAAGCTCACGATGGGCGGGAAGCTAAATCCCTCGCAGTCGTGCTTGCGGTACAGGCCGAGCATCTGGTCGGCAATCTCGCGCTCCGTCACACCCTCGTGGACGAGCTTGATCGCATCGGCCATCACGGCGTCGTTGGCAGCCGAGGACACGCGCATGAGCTCCTGCTCGGCAGCGTCCTTGTACGTGCGGGCAGCCGTTACGGCGAAGTCGCCCAGGAAGAACTCGCTCGCGGCATGGCGCTCCATGAGGGGCATCAAAAAGCCGGAGCGCATAACGGTATCGATGCCAAGCGGCTTGGTCGCATCTACCTCGTGAGCGATGGCGTCGGCCACGATGTCGGTATCGGTGTGATAGGCTACGCGGGCATTGTCGTACTCGGGCAGCTGATGCAGTGCGTTGACCAGGATCACGGGCTCGGTATCGCGCGCGAGCAGCACGCCGCAAAAACGTTCGAACATATCGGCATAAAAGCCGGTCAGGTAGTAGATCGACCACGGGTCGTTTACGAGCAGCTGCGCGCCGGGGTGCTGGGCCTCGAGCGCATCAAGCACGCGCACCACACGCTGGTCATCGACATGTGCCATGAAACATCCTTTCGCTAGGGTGCCACCATGGTATCCCATACGACCCTTCATAAGTTGCGGTGAAATACGGACTGTTGGGCGGTCTAGGGCCAGAAAACAGTCCGTATTTCACCGCAACTCATGAGGAGGGGATGGGGGTGATGGTGGGGTAGCTAAAAGAGCCCCGTCTCAAAATGACTACTTGATGTGACAAAGGGACTGTCCCTTTGTCACATCCATGCTGGCGACTAGGTTGATGTTGGTGTCTAGGAGGTTCTCCAGCACGACGTCGCCCATGTGGATGGGCGCGTTGGCGACCAGGCCGCGGATGAGGTCCATCGCCTGGGCGTGGAGCTTGAGCGGGATGGCCTCGGCGGTGCGTACGGGCAGCAGCGTCTCGTCGCCGCCGGATACTGCCACCGTGGTGGTGAGCACGCGCATGGGGCAGGTGAGCTCCTGACGTGCGAACGTATCGCCGCGCGGGCAGCTGTTGCCGGCCACGGAGCGCACCTCCGCCACGTTGCCGTCGGTATCGCGCTCGACTTCCACGGTCAGGAGACATTCGGACGGGCAGGTCGTGCAGTTGAACTGCAGCGTCTCGGTCGCATTCGTGCTCATGCTTCTACGCCTCCTCAACGGGATCGACGGACAGGACGATTTCGCTGGCACCCATGTCGAGTGCTCGGTGGATCACCTTTGCCGGCACTGGGAAGCTTTCCATGACGCTCGGCTTAAACGCGCGAACCTTGCCTGCAAACAGCTCCTCGTCGCCTGCCAGAATACGTACGCGGGCGGCATCGACCGGTCGGCGCACACGGAAGTTGACCTTGGTGAGCCCGACGGCCGTAATGTGTCCCGGCAGCGCGTAGCCAGCAATGCCAGCAGGGGAGACCGTGAGCTCGCAGCACGCGCTCGCAGTGTCCACCCCGGCACCCGTGCTACCACCCAACGCCCATGCCGCCGCAGCCGCGCCGGCGCGCTCGGACTCAGTCGTCACGTTATCGGCCAGGTCGTGCACGTGTAGCACGTTTCCGCAGGCAAAGATGCCCGGAACGCCCGTTTGCAGGCTCTGGTCCACCACGGCGCCGCGCGTGCGCGGGTCAAGTTCAACGCCTGCAGCAACCGAAAGCTCGTTCTCGGGAATCAGGCCCACCGAAAGCAGCAACGTGTCGCACGGAACGATGCGCTCGGTCCCCGGAATGGGCGCCAGGTGCTCGTCGACATGGCTCACCTCGACAGCCTCCACGCGGTCATGCCCGATCACGCGCGTAACGGTGGTCGACAGATGCAGCGGAATACCAAAATCGTCCAGACAGTTTTTCACATTGCGACGCAGGCCGTTGGCGTACGGCATAAGCTCGTACACGCCCTCGACCGAAATACCCTCGAGCGTGCAGCGGCGTGCCATGATCAGCCCGATGTCGCCCGAGCCCAAAATGACGGCGCGCGAGCCGGGCTTGAGGTTTTCGATATTGATATATCGCTGCGCCAGGCCGGCCGTAAAGACGCCGGCGGGTCGGCTACCGGGAATCTTGATCTCGCTGCGGGTGCGCTCTCGGCAGCCCATGGCAAGAACGACCGCGCGTCCGGTGAGCTGCAGCATGCCGGCGGGACTCATGAGTGTGACGGTGTGGACGGTGGTGTCTCCCGCAGCCTCGTCCGCACCCGACGCGCCGCCATCAATCCCAATCACCATACTGTCCAAGAACAGCGCGATATCGGTCGCGCGCACCTGGTCGATAAAGCGCTGCGCATACTCGGGGCCGGTGAGCTCCTGCTTAAAGTGCGACAGGCCAAAGCCGGGGTGGATGCACTGGCGGAGGATTCCGCCCAGGTGCTGCTCGCGCTCCACGATGGCCACGCGCGCTCCGGCCTTATGCGCGGCAAGCGCGGCCGCCATGCCGGCAGGCCCACCGCCGACAACGACCACGTCGAACGTCTGCGTCGCCACGGCGTCGACCGCATCGCGCCCGGCGCCCATCTCGATATTTGTCGCCATCCTAGCGCACCCCCTTCAAAGGTCCCTCGACCAACCAGGAGCCGGCGTCCTCCAGTAATACCTCGCTGGGATCGCAACCCAGCTCGCGGGCAAGAATCGCCACCACGCGGCTTTGGCAAAAGCCGCTTTGGCACCGACCCATGCCGGCGCGGCAGCGGCGCTTGACGCCTTCGACCGAAACCGCCCCCGGCTGACGTCGAATCGCGGCCACGATCTCGGCCTCGGGCACCGTCTCGCAGCGGCAGACGATCTGTCCCCACGCGGGGTCGGACTCGATCAACTGTTCCTTGCGCTCAAGCGACGCGCGATCAAAGTCGTTCGGCGCATGGCGAATCGGGTTCCAATCGGCACGCTCGCGCAAAGCCACGTCGGCCTCGCGCATCACGTGCTCCATGCGCTCGGCAATGGCCGGCGCGCTCGCCACGCCCGGCGACTGAATGCCCGCCGCCTGGAACAGCCCCGGCACCACGGCCGACTGCCCAATAAAGAAGTCGTTCGTTCCCTTAATGACCGGACGCCCGCCGGCAAACGCGCGCACCACGCGGCGCGTGTCCAGATCGGGCACCAGCTTGCGCGCGCCGGTCAGCAGCGCGTTTACGTCGGCGGCGTAGGTCTGCGTATCGCCCGGCTTGCGTACGGCGGCGGTCGCGGTGATCACGGTGTTGCCATGCACCGTGCCCGTTACGATGACGCCCTTCGACACCGGCGTCGGTACCGGGTAGAGCGGCATCAGCGCGCGCGGCTCCTTGTCCAGCACCACGATGTTGCCTTGGCGCCAGACCATCTGGAACTCCTCGGCGCCCGCCATATGCGAGATGTCCGCGGCGCCGTTGCCCGCGGCGTTGATCAAATAGCGGCAACGCACATCCCCAGCGGGGGTCACCAGCGTAAAGCGCGCGGCCTCATCGTCCGAGTCAGTAACCTCAATCGCCTCCACCGGCGCGGACCGCATAAAGGTCACCCCGTTAGCCACAGCGTTCTCCAGCGCGGCGATGGCGACCTCAAAGGGGTCGACAAAACCGGTCGAGGGGCACCACAGCGCGCACGTTGCCTCGGCACTGGCGCGCGGCTCCAGCTCATGGATTCGTTTGGGGCCAATGATGGATAGCTCGGGTACACCATTGGCCAGGCCGTTGCACCGCAGCTGCTCCAGATGCGCGCGGTCCTCGTCGTTAAAGCCCAGCACCATCGACCCGGTGCGGCAGAACAGAAAGCCTAGCTCCTGGGCCCACGTTCCATACAGCTCGCAGCCACGGGCGTTGACCTGCGCCTTTACCGTGCCCGGCGCCGGATCGTAGCCGGCGTGCACTAGGCCGCCGTTTGCCTTCGACGCCCCCAGCGCGATGTCGTTGGTCGCCTCGACCACGCAGATGGAAAGGTCAAACCGCGCGAGCTGCCGCGCGATGGCGCACCCGGTAATGCCCGCGCCCACAATCGCGATATCAAACGTTTCTGTCACAGTGCCTCCAAGACGAGTTGACAGGCTGTCAATAAGACTATCCTACGGTCTGCACACCCCCAGTGCGGCGGCAATGCGGCGAACAGCCCCGCAACACCCGCCAACGGCAGGCGAGGGGAGACCTACTAACGGTGACAACTGCGCCTGCCGGCTCTAACGTCAAAGTTTTGTCTCGTCCTGTAACAGTAAGCAGAGGATTCGGGTCCTAGATGTTACAGATCGAGATAAAAGCCGGGGCGGGATTCTTCCGTCTCGATCTGTAACAGGTAGACCCGTTTTTGGTGAGTAGATGTTACAGATTGAGACATTGGGATTGGACGTTTCCCTTTGTCTAAATCTGTAACAGTAAGAAGGGTTTTTGGACCCTAGGTGTTACAGATTTAGATGAATGGTCGGGATGGTTTTCGTTTGTCTCGTCTTGTACCAGTAAGGTGTGGATTTAGGGTCTAGTTGTTACAGATCGAGACATTTGGCTGGCGGGTTCAACGTTTGTCTCAATCTGTAACAACAAGAAGGGTTTTTGGGCTGTAACTGTTACAGATTGAGATTGAACTTTGGGAGGGGGTTCTCCAGTCTCGATCTGTAACAGTTAGAGGGGGTTATCGGTCCTGGGTGTTACAGATCGAGACATTGGCGGGCCGCCCTCACCCTTTGTCTCGATCTGTAACATCTGGGGACCGTTTTTCCGAGTTACTGTTACAGATTGAGATGTTTGTGTCCGCTGCGGCCCCGCGCCCGGCCGTGGTCCCATATAAACAAACCCCGTGGTAAACTTGATCGAACTGTAAATATTCCGAAAGGTACACCTCAATGTCCAAGTACATCTCCGAGCTCATGTCGCCGCAGCTTATGGGCGCCATCTATGCCTTCGTTGGCTTTATCATCGCCCTGTATGTGCTGTCGGTCGTCTATGTGTTCATCGACGCTCGCCGCCGCGGCGCCAGCGCCTACGTGGCTTGGGGCATCATCGCCCTCATCCCGTTTGTGGGCCTCATCGCCTACCTGGTCCTGCGTCCGCACTCCTACGCGGCCGACCGCGAGGAGCAGGAGCTGGACATGGCCCTGCGCGAGCGCCAGCTTGCCCAGTACGGCACCTGCCCGCAGTGCGGCGCGCCCATCGAGAAGGACTTTGTCGTGTGCCCCGTGTGTGACACGCAGGTTCGCAACGTGTGCCCCAGCTGCCATCGCCCGCTCGACGCGCACTGGAAGGTCTGCCCTTACTGCCGAACTCGCATTCAGTAACGCATCCATCGCTGGGCCGGCTACAAGCCACGGGCACCGCGCATTCCGCGCACGCGCCCACGCCCACACGATGAAGCATGCGTAGAAAATCGCCCGCCGTGCCATTAAGGTGCGGCGGGCGCTTGTATACCAAGGCAACCTGCCTATAATGATGCAAGTTAAAACGCCGAGCGCATCGCACGCACTTGCATCAGGCATCCGAGAGGAGAAAACATACCCATGAAGGCACTCTACAATGACGGTTCGGTGGCCGAGCTCCCGCAGGACGAGGTCACGCACGTCATCCGCCACTCCGCCGCGCACATCATGGCGCAGGCCATCAAGCGCCTATACCCTGAGGCCGACTTTGCCTACGGTCCCGCGACCGACAACGGCTTCTACTACGACGTCGACCTGCCCGAGGGCGTTAAGATCAGCGAGGACGACTTCCCCGCGATCGAGGCCGAGATGAAAAAGATCGTCAAGGAGAACCTCAAGTTCTCCGTGTACGAGAAGCCCCGCGCCGAGGCCATCGCCCTTATGGAGGAGCGCGGTGAAAAGTACAAGGTCGAGCACATCGGCGACTTGGACGACGACGCCCGCATCACCTTCTACCAGCAGGGCGACTACATCGACATGTGCGTCGGCCCCCATATCTGCTACACCAAGGCGCTGAAGGCCTTTAAGCTCACCGGCGTCTCGGGCGCCTACTGGAAGGGCGACAAGGACAACAAGATGCTCACCCGCATCAACGGCGTCGCCTTTGCCACCAAGGAAGAGCTCGACGAGCACATGCACATGCTGGAGGAGGCCAAGAAGCGCGACCACCGCAAGATCGGCCGCGAGATGGACCTCTTTATGATGCGCGACGAGGCCCCCGGCTTCCCGTTCTTCCTGCCCAACGGCATGATCCTTAAGAACACGCTGCTGGACTACTGGCGTGAGATTCACCACAAGGCCGGCTACGTGGAGATCTCCACGCCGCTCATCATGAACAAGCAGCTGTGGAAGACCAGTGGCCACTGGGACCACTACAAGGACAACATGTACTCCACCGTCATCGACGACGAAGAGTACTGCATTAAGCCCATGAACTGCCCGGGCGGCGTGCTGGTGTACGCCTCCAAGCCGCACTCCTACCGCGAGCTGCCCATCCGCGCCGGCGAGATCGGCCTGGTGCACCGCCACGAGCTGCGCGGCGCCCTGCACGGTCTGTTCCGCGTGCGCTGCTTTAATCAGGACGACGCCCACCTGTTTGTGCGTCCCGACCAGCTGACCGACGAGATCGTGGGCGTGGTCAACCTCATCGACTCCGTGTACCAGAAGTTTGGCTTTAAGTACCACGTTGAGCTTTCCACCCGCCCCGAGGACTCCATGGGTTCGGATGAGGACTGGGCACGCGCCGAGGAGGGTCTGCGCACCGCTCTGGAGCAGCTGCACATGGACTACGAGGTCAACGAGGGCGACGGCGCCTTCTACGGCCCCAAGATCGACTTCCACCTGGAGGACTCGCTCGGCCGTACCTGGCAGTGCGGTACCGTCCAGCTCGACTTCCAGATGCCGCTCAACTTTGACCTGGAGTACGTGGACGCCGACGGCACCAAGAAGCGCCCCATCATGCTGCACCGCGTGTGCTTTGGCTCCATTGAGCGCTTCATTGGTATTTTGATTGAGCACTTTGCGGGCAAGTTCCCCACCTGGCTGGCTCCCGTGCAGGTTAAGGCCCTACCCGTGTCCGAGAAGAGCCGCGACTACGCCCACGAGGTGTGCGACAAGCTGGAGCAGGCCGGCATTCGCGTGGTCTGCGACGATCGCGACGAGAAGATTGGCTACAAGATCCGCGAGGCCCGCAGCATCGACCGCGTGCCCTACATGCTCATCCTGGGCGAGAAGGAGGTCGAGGCCGGCAACATCTCCGTCCGCGATCGTTCCAACGAGACCGTCCAGATGGGTGTTGACGAGTTTGTTGCTAAGGTGCTCGAGGAGATCAAGACCCGCGCTTAAGGCAAGCTGCACAACAATTAACAAAGGCGACCGTCCACAAAGGGCGGTCGCCTTTTTTAGTGCCTAAAGAAGAAAAGCCGCTGGTTGGGCGGCTTTTTTTGTTGCACAAAAAGGTACAGGTTTTTGTAGAGGGGTATGGAGATGTATCTACGGGCAGTACATTTTGCGTAATCTGGGCAAACGCGGATTAATTGCTCGTATAATGGCCTATGTCGAAAGATACAAAAACCTGTACTTTTGCGACTGCGCCTAGCTGCGAGCGAGAAGCCTGTTCTAAACGCCCCTGCATTTGCGTGTGCCGCAAAGCAAGAAAAGGGGGCGAGAACATGGAACAGACGGCACGGCGCCAAGAGCAGCTGCCGGGCGCATTTAACGGCGCCACCACCTACAGCCAGCACGGCCGCGTCCGCTGGTATCTGGTTCACACCCCCAATGGAAAAGAGCGCGAGACCTGTGAAAAGGTCCGCTGCATTATCCCGCACAACCTTATGCAGGACGCTTTTGTTATGCAAAAGGAGTTCTGGTTTAAGCGGGACGGCGCATGGTCGCTCCAAACCAAACCCATGTACAAGGAATATTTCTTCGTCGCCACGCACGATGCCGCCGCGCTCGATAGGGCTTTGGCCCAGCTGAGCTTTGGTTGCCGCATCGCCGGCAGTAGGGAGCGGGCGTACATGCCCATGCCGGACGATGCGCAGGACTGGTACCGCAGCGTGCTGGACGACGACGGCGTGGTGCGCAACAGCGTTGCGCGCATAGAAGACGGCGTGTTGCACATAGAGCAGGGTCCCTTGGTGGGGCAAGAGGCTCGCGTTAAAAAGATCGACCGTCATAAACGCTGGTGCCTGGTAGACGTGGGTGAAGGCGACTCCGCATTTAGGGAGCTGCTACCGCTCGACGTTCCCAGCAAAACGTAAGGGAGACGTTGCGCCGGCTATTTGTTCGTATTTTTGAATTTACCGATTGGGGGATCCCTGGGGAACGGGGACGTAAGTTTGACTGTGGCTGCTAAAGAAGTGACAGAGAGCAATGCGCCCGTGGGGGCGGCGCTGATTGCACAGGCCATGGACCGGCGCGAAGGCGCCGGCCGCTACAAGGCCATGCAATCCATCATGGAGTGGGACCGCTCGCGCCTGGCCTACCGGGCAGTGAAGCGCACGTTCGACATCGTGTTCAGCGGCGCCGTACTCGTCGTCATCGCTATCCCCAGCCTGCTGCTTGCCGCCGCCATCCGCCTGGAGAGCGAGGGCAACCCCTTCTACAGCCAGATCCGCGTGGGCCAGACCCGCCCCGACGGCAGCCTGACCACATTCCGCATGTGGAAGTTCCGTTCTATGTACAAGGACGCCGACGAACGCCTCGCCGAGCTCAAGGAGCAAAACGAGATCGCCGGCGCCATGTTCAAGATGAAGGAGGACCCGCGCGTCACCAAGATCGGCAGGTTCATCCGCAAGCACTCCATCGACGAGTTCCCGCAGTTCCTGAATGTGTTTCTCGGGCAGATGTCCGTGGTTGGCCCCAGACCGCCGCTTCCTAACGAGGTTGCGCAGTACACCGAGCATGACCTGCAGAGGCTTGCCGTGAAGCCCGGTATAACTGGCTGGTGGCAGGTGACCGACCGCAATGATACCGACTTCGACGGTATGGTGCAGCGCGATCTCGAATACATAGCCAAGCGCGGCATATTGACCGACATCAAGATTGTGCTGCTCACGGTAATTGAGGTCATTACCGGCGGCGGCGCTAGTTAATTCCTTATGTTTTTGAAGATAGGTTCTTGAGACATGATTATCACTCGCACACCCTTCCGTATGTCGTTCTTCGGCGGCGGCACCGACATGCCCGAGTTCTTCAACGAGCACGGCGGCTCGGTCATCTCGACCACGTTCGACAAGTACTGCTACGTCACGGCGCGCCACCTGCCGCGCTTCTTCGACTATTCGACCGAGCTCGTCTACTCCAGGATCGAGCGCGTCTCCGACCCCTCAGAGCTCGAGCACCCCGCGGTTCGTAACGCCATGCAGATGCTCGATATGCGCGAGATGCGCATCACCTACGAGGCGGACCTTCCCGCCCGGTCGGGCCTGGGCACCTCCTCGTCCTTCGCCGTGGGCATGCTCAACGCCTTCCACTGCATGAAGGGCACCTACGCCTCCAAGGACCGCCTGGCCAGGGAGGCCATCAAGCTCGAGCGCGATCTGTGCGCCGAGGCCGGCGGCTGGCAGGACCAGATCGCCGCGGCGTTCGGCGGCCTCAACCGCATCGACTTCGCCGACGGCGACTTCTCGGTCCGGCCGGTCGTCATCTCGCCCGAGCGCAAGCGCGAGCTCAACTCCAACCTGATGATGTTCTTCACCGGCTTCACCCGCTTCTCCTCGGACATGCAGAAGGCCAACCGCGTCTCGGACAAGACCGCCCAGCTCAAGGAGATGCTGTCGCTGGTCGACGTCGCTGAGGGAGTGCTCACCGACAAGTCGGCGGACCTTTCCGAGTTCGGTCGCCTGCTCGACACCACCTGGCACCTCAAGCGCGGGACCGGCTCGCAAATCTCAACCGGTTCTATCGACGCCCTCTACGAGCGCGGCATGAACGCAGGCGCGCTGGGCGGCAAGCTGCTGGGCGCCGGCGGGGGAGGGTTCCTCGTCTTCTACGTCGAGCCCGACGCGCAGGAGTCCGTGCGAAACGCCATGTCCGACCTGCTCTACATTCCGTTCGAGTTCGAGGACGGCGGCACCTCCGTCGCCTACTTCGGGCCCGAGGACTACGACCTGGAGGGATCCCGCTAATGGATGCCAAGTGCCCCCAGACGGGCGATGAGTGCCTGTCCACCTTCTTCGGCAACTACCCCGAGATGCTGGCATGCGAGGCGGAGGTCCGAGCCGCCCGCGACCTGATCGCCGGGTCTTTCCGCGCGGGCAATAAGCTACTCGTGTGCGGCAACGGCGGCTCCGCGGCCGACTCCGAGCACACGGTCGGCGAGCTCATGAAGAGCTTCCGCTTCAAGCGCCCCGTCGACGGGGCCTTCTCCGAGGCGTACCGCGAGGCCAACGGCGCCGATGCCCCCTCGTGGCTCGAGGGCTCCCTTCCCGCGATCTCGCTCGTCTCTCAGACGGCACTTTCCACAGCGTTTGGCAACGATGAGGCGGCCGTCGGCGTCTTCGCCCAGCAGGTCTACGGCTACGGCGAGCCCGGTGACGTGCTGCTCGCCATCTCGACCTCGGGCAACTCCGCCAACGTAGTGGAGGCCGCCAAGGTCGCCCGCGCCAAGGGCGTGCGCGTGGTCTCGCTCACCGGCGCCAGAGAGTCCAGGCTCACCGGTATCTCCGATGTCTGCGTCCGCGTGCCCCGCGACGAGGTCTTCCGTGTCCAGGAACTTCACCTGCCCGTCTATCATGTGCTGTGCGCCGCCGTCGAGGCCGACATGTTCGGGGGTGCCGAGTAGATGCGCCCCTACCGCGAGGCTATCGTGCTGGCGGGCGGCTTCGGAACCAGGCTCGCCCATGTCGTGCCGGATGTGTGCAAGCCCATGGCGCCCGTCGCCGGACGGCCGTTCCTGCGTTTCATCATGGACCAGCTCGCCGCTGCGGGCTTCGACCGCGTCGTGGTAGCGGATGGCTACCGCCGCGAGCAGATCGAGGGCTTCTTCGGCTCCGCATACCGCGGTATGGCTATCGAATACAGTCCCGAGGATACGCCCCTGTTTACCGGCGGCGCCGTGAAGAGGGCGCTCGGCAGATGCCAGTCAGACTGGGTCTTTGTCCTGAACGGGGACACCTGGCTCGACGTGGACTTCGCCGCCATGGAGACGGGCGCATGCGACGCCCCCGAGGGCGTCTCGTCCCTCATCGCCGTCAAGCGCATGCGCGACTTCGAGCGCTACGGTACGGTCGACGTGGGTGCCGACGGGACCCTGGCCGCGTTCCACGAGAAGCGTCCGTGCGAGGAGGGCCTCATCAACGCCGGGGTCTACCTACTGCGCAGGGATGCCCTCGACGGCATGCCGGAGAAGTTCTCCCTTGAGAGCGACTACTTCGAGCGCGTCGTCGGCGAAGGGGCGCTGCGCGCCGTGGAGTGCGCCGGCGGCTTCATCGACATCGGCGTGCCGGAGGACTACGAGCTCGCGCAGACGATGCTTGCGCCGCTCGCCAGGTCATGGAAGCTCGCCATGTTCGACCGCGACGGCACGATCAACGTGGACACGGGGCATCTGCACGAGCCGGAGAAGCTGGAGCTGATCCCCTCCACGGTCGATATCATGCGCGGTTACTCCGACGACCCCGACTTCAAGGTCGTCGTCGTGACCAACCAGGCCGGAATCGCCAAGGGCCTCTACACGGAGGCCGACATGTGTCGCCTCCATCGCTATATGGAAGATGAGCTGGAGAGGCTTGGTGTGCACGTGGACGCGTGGTATTTCTGTCCGCACCACCCCGACTACACGGGGCCGTGTGAATGCCGCAAGCCTGCTCCGGGGATGTTGCTGGCTGCGATGCGGGACTTCGATGCTGAATCCGCCGAGTGCGTGATGTACGGCGATAAGCCAAGTGATGAAGCGGCCGCTATAGCCGCAGGCGTGCGATTTATTGCCGTTGGGGTGACGCCTCATGTCCAATAAGGCAAATCTCAGGCTTGCACTGGTTGCTAACAAGTTGGCCGAGCATGGCAAGTTGGGTAGAGTCGCGGCGGCATTACTGCACCAACTAGGCAGGGTTCTGTTTTCCTGTGACATTGGTGTTGGCACGCAGATTGACCCCAGCTGTGAGTTTTATCACTTGGGTCTTGGGTGCGTTATTCATCCCAATGCCGTAGTGGGGCAGAACTGCCGTTTCTTCCAGCACGTGACGATTGGTTCAGCCTGGTCGGGGGGGGGGTGCTCCCGGTGATGGGGTGCCGAGAATCGGGAATGACGTGATGCTCGGCGCCGGCTGCGTGCTGCTCGGCGATATTGAGGTTGGCGATGGAGCGGTGATTGGCGCGAATGCCGTGGTTACCAAATCGGTGCCCGCCGGATGTGTCGCGCTGGGCGTGCCCGCAAAGATTGGGAAGCGTAATTAAGGAAAGGTTGGCTGTCTTGGCTGACGTTGTGAACAACAAGAGATACGACTTCCTCGGACTTCCTGTGGATGCTCTTACACGTGAAGAAGCTCTCGCACGCGTGAGGGAACTCGCTTACACGTCCGAGCCATCGCACGTGTTGTTCTTGAACGTCGATGTGATGGTAAAGGCAGATAAGGACCCTGCGCTCAGAGGTGCTATCGAGCGGAGCGACCTCTCCCTTATGGACGGTAAGCCGCCTTTGAAGGTCGCACAGAAGCAGGGGATACCACTCCCCGAGAAGGTCTCCGGTAGCGACTTTGTGCCGGCCGTGTGCGCCATGGCCGAGCGCGAGGGGCTTTCGGTGTTTATCTTGGGCGGTAAAGAGGGTGTACCCGAGGCGGCGCGAGACAACTTGCTGGCTATGCACCCTCGTCTCAAGATTGCTGGCGTTTATTCGCCGAAATTCGGGTTCGAGAAGGACCCCGCTGAGCTCGACAAGATTAATAACAAGGTATTTTCCGCGAAGCCTGACATACTGCTCGCATGTCTCTCGTGTCCTAAGCAGGAGGTCTTCGTCGAGGGGAATCGCGGCGTTTACGGGACTCCTGTCTCTATCTCCTGTGGCGCCACCGTCGACTTTCTCGCCGGTAGTGTACAACGTGCGCCCGAATGGGTGAGTCGCGCAGGTATTGAGTGGCTGTATCGCTTCCTTAAGGAGCCGAAGCGCCTGTTTAGGCGTTACTTCATTGACAGTTGGCATTTTCTTGCAATGTGCTTTAAGCACTCGGCGCAGTGATGAACTTCCGCCGAGTAGAAATATATGGGAGAGAGCCGATGGGACTCAAGACATATGCGCTCAAGGCGCTCAATAGCTACTACTGGTGGCTAGACAAGCTTAATAAGCCGGCTTTTATTCGCCAATACCCAAAGTATCTCCGAAAGTTGGGTGTAAAGATTAATAAAAAGCCTGGTGACTGTTGGATCAGTCCGACCATTTTTTTGGATTCGTCGGGTTATGACATGATTGAAATCGGTGATGATTGCACCATTTCATTCGATGTGGTCGTGCTTGTTCATGACTACAGCATTAACAATGCATTTAGGGCAGCGGGTATCGATGCCGTGGAGCGCCATAGGGTCATCAGGCGCCCCGTCAAAATCGGCAGCAACTGCTTTATCGGTGCGCGGTCAATCATCATGCCTGGGGCCGTTTTGGGCGATAACTGCATTGTGGGTTCAGGGGCCGTGGTGCGGGGGAGTATCCCGGCAGGGTCCATCGTTAGTGGCAACCCTGCAACGGTCATTTCTGATGTGTTTAGCTTTGCGAGGAAGCATTCCGAGCGAGAAGATTTCGATTTGGACGAGAGGTGACCTGTGAGAGTTCTAGAGCTCGTCCTCAAATGGAACAGCGGCGGCGTCGAGCGGTATGTCGAGGACTTGGTTACTGCGGCCATCGCCAATGGAGTTGACTGCAGTGTTGCCTCAGTGACTACGACGGTTGATAGCATGCGCGTTACCGGTGCTGGACCATTAGTCTCTGGTGGGGTCAGAGGAGCGCTGGTCAACGGCTCCGCGGTCTCATCGTTTGTTGCCGATGGGGATTATGACATCGTCCATATTCATGGCAATAACGGGCTGGTTTTTCATTTCGCTCACTTAGCTGTCAAAGGTGGTGCCAAGGCTATAGTTCATTCGCACAACAGCTCCTTCGGTTGTGGGGCGAGAGGTGCGAAGAGTCTTTTCACTTACGTTGAGAGATGGCTGTATTTTAAGGATTGCTCGGGGACGTTGGCGTGTTCACGCGCGGCAGGAGACTTTCTGTTTGCCTGTGACAAATATCAGCTTGCTCTCAACGGAATTGATGTTAATCGCTTCGCTTTCAATGCGGCATCTCGATCCGAGGTGCGTATGACCTATGGAATTCAGGAAAGCGCTGCTGTTCTTGGTTTCGCTGCCAGCTTTGTCGATGCTAAGAACCCTTTATTCGTTTTAGATGTATTTGAAGAGTATTTGAGGCGAAATCCTAATGCCTATCTGCTTGTTTGCGGCGATGGGGAATTGCTCGATAGCTTTAAGCGTCAAGCGGCTGGATTAATTAGCGATGGCCATTGCATTTGCGTTGGCCGTGTGGATGACGTTGAACGTTATTATTGCGCGATGGATGTACTTTTGGCTCCTTCGAAATACGAAGGCCTGCCGATTAACCTCATCGAGGCTCAGGCGACTGGGCTTGCGGTTGTTATGAGCAATGCGATAACCGATGAGGTTGTGATTGTTCCAGATTTGTGCAAGCGTATTGATTTTAATGTGGGTGTTCTCTATTGGTCGAGCGCTGTTGGTGAGTTTGTTGATCGTTCGAGTTCTCGCTCCTCATGTAATGTGCTCCCTGCTATAAGGGCAGGATATTCGCAGCCTGACTGTTTTGATACGGTATTTAGTCTGTACAAGGAAGTGCTGCGATGAAGCGAAAGATTGCGAAAGGGATTAAGCGAGGCATCCCATCTTCGCAGATTGTCAAACTGATCAATGACGTCTTTTAACTTGTTTAGTGATTTCGGTACAGCGTTATAGAGGTCATTATGTTCGGTTGCAAAGAAAGTAATTGATCGATTGTTCGACGTTATTAACCGTTTTCTGAAGTCGTTCAAAGAGGATGCGATGTGCGTGATAACACTTGCACGACTTATCGAAAGATTCAGATTAATCGGGTCTTTGCTGTTATTTGATTACATCGTTATTGTGCTATAAGGGGAGTCTATGAGGTTTTCAATCGTTATACCGATATATAACGTTGAGGAATTTCTGCCTAGCTGTCTTGCTTCTGTTTGTTCACAATCCTTTTCTGACTTTGAAGTTATTCTCGTCAATGATGGGTCGACAGACGGGTGCGCTCAAATATGCCAGCAGTTTTACAACAAGTCTGGCCTCCAAGTGACGCTTATCGATCAAGATAATAAGGGACTATTAGCTGCGCGAAGGGCGGGATTCTCTGTTTCAGTCGGCGATTATTTGATTTCACTTGATGGAGATGATGCCCTTCGTTACGATGCACTCGAGTGCATCGACAAAGCTATTTCTGCTTCATCTGCGGATGTAATTGTATATGGCTATTCTCGTAGTAGCCAATTTGATAAAGATTTTTCTATACCCCTAAGAGCAGGGACTATGTACAGCTCTTTTGAAATGCAACGCCTATTCTGTTCAGATAACTCATTGAATGCGATCTGGACGAAAGCTGTATCAAGAAAATGTATGCATCCAGAATGTCGATTTGAGGAGTTTGGACGATTGAATATGGGTGAGGACGCAATTCAGTCTGCCCTCATGTTTGATCAGGCTACGTCTGTTTATTCACTTTCTGAAATTCTTTATTACTATCGTCCAAATATCAATAGCATTAGTTCAAAAGTTAGTGACTCCTATTTTGTGGATATGGATAGGGTTCATGCATATTTGCTTCGTTATGCAAAGAAATGGGATGAAGAGCAAGGACATCCTGGCTGCGTTGAAGCAATGCATTTAAGGTGCATTGAAGAGCTTTGCCATTTTGTGCTCCATTATATTCCTTGTACTGAAATTGGACAGGCGTGTGATGTTTTGGAACGTGTGGCAAATTCGGCATCGATCAGGTTCTTTCGAGATAATAAATTATCTTTTACGGGTCTTCGTGCCCATTCAAAGATAATTGCGCACCTGCTTGTTCATTCTCGGTTTAAAACAATCTGGGCCCTATTGAAAACGACCAACTTAGTTTGGCTGGTGACAAGATAGTGTTTCCTTATATTTTAGTATTTGCGGTTTCATCCGTTCTGTTTGGTGTTGGATGGACTGTCGAAAAGTCAAATAGAGGATGGATAGTTGCGTGGCTCTGCTATGGGGTGGCTATTTGCATCGTTTGTACTCTTGCTGGCGCGCGCGATTTGTCAATTGGAACCGATACGGGTGGTTACGGCGCTTTTTTGTACAAACAAGGGATGCTAGCTAGCAGCTTTGATTCTTTTTATTCTGCTGTAAAAACCAGCGTCTGGGATGTTGCTCCGCTATTTGCATGCTTTTCATTCTGTATCGTTAAGTTGTTCCGCTCTCAATTCGCTTTGTTGTTTGCAATACAATTCGCTGTCATAGCCCCCGTATTCCTTGCTGCGCGGCGGTATTCTGGCCGTGCCCTCGGATGGGTCATGCTGTTTTATTTATTAGCGTTTTATATTCCGGGTCTCAACACAATGAGACAATCTGTCGCAATGGGTTTCGTTCTTTTATTGGTGATTTCATTGATGGATGAGCGATATGTTTCGGCGGCAGTCATGGAACTTGTGGCTTTGTTAATACATTCATCCGCTGCTATCGGCTTGCTTTTTGCAGTTGTCTGGTTCTCGTTCTTCAAAAAAAACGAATTGGGTAATCGGGTATTTAGAAGCTGGTCCCAAGTCATCATGCTTCTCTCGTTTTTTGTTATAGCAATAATACTGGTGTTTTTTAGGGAAATTGCCGCATTATTATCAGGTGTTTCTGGTATCGGCAGATTATTCCTCTATGGTACACATACTGGAGATTCTCTGTCCTCAACGGGCGCTCTATTTATATTTTTTATAGCTGTGGGTGCTCTATTAATTTCTGTTGCATTCTCTTCAGAAAAACGCGTTTTCGGCGTTTACTTGTTTTACCTGATTTCTTTGAGTATTCCATTTTTCCTAATGAGTGGCGTAGATGTAACCATCGCTCGAATGTCAGAGTACAGCCTTCTCCTGTTTGTCCCCTTGATTGGATTGGCCTTATCAATAAAGCCCAATATGAAAAGTAGGATAGGAATGCTTCTAATTGGCGGAGGATGTACGTTCAGATTCTTTATCTGCTTCGTATATCTCGGGTTTAATCATGCGATTCCATATACTTCAATACTCTTGGGCATCTCTTGATTATTGTTTTCGAGTCCAAATCTAAAATCACTTTGAATTTTTAAACAGGTCTTAAATAAGATTGTAAGGAAAGTAATATGCAAACAAGGATTCCCAAAACAATTCATTATGTCTGGTTCGGCGGCAAGCCTTTGACTCCGCTTGCGGAAAAGTGCATCGCGTCTTGGAAGAAATACTGCCCCGATTATCAGATTGTCCGATGGGATGAGTCTAACTTCGATGTGACCCAGAATCGATATTGCAGTGAAGCTTATGACGCAAAGAAGTGGGCGTTTGCTAGCGATTATGCACGTCTCTGGGTTTTAGTAAATGAAGGCGGCATTTACATGGACACAGATGTTGAGGTTTTGCGTCCGCTCGATGACTTTCTTGAACTCCAGGCTTTTTCGGGCTTTGAGGCTGACGACAGATTGCTTACTGGGCTTATGGCGTCAAGTCCGCATCAACATTTCTTTTGTAAATTACTTCAGGATTATGATGGGCGTTCATTTATAAAACCTGATGGGAGCTTTGATCTCACGACTAATGTTGTAGCCATTACAAATGCCTGTGTAGAAAAGGGCTTGGTGCTAAACAACTGCAAACAAACCGTTGATGGGTTCACGCTATTTCCTTCTGAGTATTTTTGCCCAAAGGATTGGGAAACCAAAGAAGTTCATATTACGGACAACTCTTACGCGATTCATCATTTCGATGGCTCTTGGCTTCCCGCAGGTCTTAGATTTCGCGAAAAAGTAAAAGCTGCAATTGGTTTTGAAAATATCCATAAATTAAAGAGTTTACTTGGAAGGAAGTAATCCTGGTGAAAAAGGTAATGCTCGTCTTTGGGACGCGTCCAGAGGCCATTAAGATGTGTCCGCTTGTTAATGAGTTGAAAGCACGAAAAACTGAGTTCGAGACTGTCGTGACCGTGACTGGCCAGCACCGCGAGATGCTCGACCAGGTGCTGCGCGTCTTCGGCGTGACGCCCGACCACGACCTGGCGATTATGAAGCCGGGCCAGACGCTGTTTGACGTGACGTGCGACGTACTGTTGAAGCTCAAGGCGGTCCTCGAGGACGAGAGGCCCGACGTGGTCCTTGTCCACGGCGATACAACGACTAGCTTCGCCGCGGCGCTCGCATGCTTCTACCTGCAAATCCCAGTGGGACACGTCGAGGCAGGCCTGCGAACGCACGACATCTACAGCCCTTGGCCGGAGGAGTTCAACCGCCAGGCGGTCGACATCGTGAGCGAGTACTACTTTGCCCCGACTGAGGCAAGCAAACAGAACCTACTCGACGAGGGCAAGCCAGAGTCCAAGATCTGGGTCACCGGAAACACCGGCATCGACGCCCTGCGCACTACCGTGCGCGACGGGTACTCCCACCCCGAGCTCGAGTGGGCGGAGGGCTCCCGCCTCATCCTCATCACGGCGCACCGCCGCGAGAACCTGGGCGAGCCCATGCACCGCATGTTCCGCGCCATCCGCCGCGTGATGGAGGAGCACCCCGACACCAAGGCGATCTACCCCATCCACATGAACCCGCTCGTCCGTAAGGCAGCTCACGAGGAGTTGGACGGCTTCGACCGACTTCACATCATCGATCCGCTCGAGGTACTCGACTTCCACAACTTCATGGCCGCGAGCCACCTCATCCTCACCGACTCTGGCGGCATCCAGGAGGAGGCGCCGAGCCTGGGCAAGCCCGTGCTCGTCATGCGAGACACCACCGAGCGTCCTGAGGGCGTGGCCGCCGGCACGCTGAAGCTCGTCGGCACTGAGGAGGACGTCATCTACCGCGAGTTCAGCCGACTGCTCAGCGACCAGGCCGATTATGAGGCTATGAGTCATGCCTCGAACCCTTATGGCGATGGACATGCGAGTGAGCGGATCGCGGAAGTGTTGAAGGGTGATGCTGCTTGAGTCCCATTTTCTCTATCATCATTCCTTTCTATAATACTGAGCCAATGTACTATGAGCGGACGTTCGGCTGCTTAAAAGCTCTGCCAGATGAACTTGCCGAGATTTTGGTTATCGATGATGGCTCAAAGGCAGAATCTGTTGAGGTGCTGGAGCTGTATCTTTCGGCAAACCTGCCTGAAGCAACTGTTTTCCATAAGTTGAACGGTGGTCAGAATTCGGCTAGACAGTATGGCATCGATCGCGCTGCAGGCAGATATGTCCTTTTCCTTGACTCTGACGACTATCTTGATGTCAACGCTGTAATTGAACTTGCTGATTACTTAGAAGTCAACGACCCCGCTGTCGTTGCTTTCGATTATGACGTTGTGAATCCACGAGGAGAGCTGCTGCGTAGTTTCGAGCCTTGGACCAGTGGGTTTAATCGGCTAAACCTCCAGAGGCTGTCGCTGAATAGCGACAGCCTCTGGAGGCAATGTTATTGCCTACAGAGGCTTAAAGAGGCCCCCTTTAACCTTGTCCAAGGAGTGAGGATTGGAGAAGACCTCTCGTCTGCAATGTCATTGAACCTCGTGCTTGGGGAAGGGGTCTCATTCGGTAGGGTTCTTTATCATTACGTTGTGCGTCCAAGTAGCATTATCCAAAAACCGCCAAAAGATGTCCTCTTCGATATATTTTATTCTTTTGACGAGGTTATCCGTCGCTGTGGGCCGGATTATGCTGGCTGTCTGGAAGAAATCGAATGGATGGCTATATTGCACTGCGTCTATTGGGGCGGCATACGAATCGCTCAAGCAGACGGGTTTGATATGGGAATGCAATCCCGAGTTTTCGAATGGATTGACAAGTCTTTTCCAGATTGGCGCTCGAATAGATATTTGAGCTCTGAGGGTATTGCAAAGACACTGAGGTTTCGACTTATCGTCCAGGGACATTGGGGTGCGTATCGATTCTTGTATAAGGTTAAGGGGATTGTGAAAGCTATGCATACTGGAAAGAGCTCTAGGAATGGCTAGCAGTAGGCGCGTCGGAGCGCTTCTTTCATACGTTTATATGGCTGTCAACGTTGTTGTACAGCTGATCTATGTGCCCCTGCTCCTTGGCTCCATCGGACGCGATGAGTATGGTATGTATCAGCTCATCGGATCAATAATGGCATATGTTATTTCTATCAACGGGGTTCTAGCTGCTGGTGTCGGTCGGTTTTACTGCAAGTATCTTGCGGAAGGAAATCGAGAAAAGGCTGAGAATACGCTCGCTATCTCACGTCGAATTTATTGGATAATGTCTGCGCTCGCCCTGCTTGTTGTTGGGATTTTGGCGATTGTATTCAGGATCGTTTATTCTTCGTCTTTCACTCCAGTGCAAATCGAGGAGTGTACGGCTATGCTTCTCGTCCTTGGAATTAATACTGTTGTCACCATGAACAATACAGTTTCGATTGCTGCGATTACGGCCTACGAACGCTTTGTGTTTTTGAAGCTGTCGAGCCTTATTGTTCTAATCGCACAACCTATTTTGGTTATTTATTTCACTGGGCTTTTCCCCAATGCGTTGACGGTTACAGTCGTTATTCTTGCTATGAATGCAGCCTGTGCATTTGTCCAGAGCCTTTATAGGAGAAATATCCTTAAGGTTGGTAGAACCTACTTCGGGTGGGATTCGAAGCTCGCAAAGGCACTCCTTGGTTTCAGCGGCGCTATCGTGATGGTTACGATAGCCGACCAGATTTTTTGGAAGACGGATCAGCTCATCGTTGGTTATATGTTCGGTGCTGGTTCGGTTGCCGTGTATGCCGTCGGCGCGCAAATCTATCAAATGTATATGAATATCGGAACCGCTGCAAGCGCGATTTTTCTACCTCATATATCCGAGCTTTATCATAAGGATCATAACTTAGTTGGCATGTCCGACTTGTTCATCAAATTCGGAAGGCTTAACTGCATTGTGCTCTTGCTTGTGCTTGGCGGATTTATTGTCTTTGGTCAGGATTTTATTAAGATCTGGGTGGGAGACGGATACTTTGACTCTTATTTAGTTGCCCTGATCGTTATGGTTCCGTTTACCATTGATTTGATTCAGAATCTCGGTCTCACGATTTTGCAAGTCACAAATCAATATTACTTTAGAGGTGCTATGTACCTTGTCATCGCCATTTTGAATGTGTTTCTCACTTTTTTGTTGCTTTCGATTTATGGCCTTCCAGGCGCAGCTATTTCAACCGCTGTAGCGATGTTTATCGGAAATGGCTTAATAATGAATTGGTACTATGCGGAGAAAGTCGGCCTGGATATATTGAGGTTCTGGAAGGAAATCGTGCACATTGCGCTTCCTGCCCTCGCGGCCACAGGGATAGCGGGATTTGCATACTTGCCAGCACCCTTTGAGCATGGGAATACTTTTTTCTTTTTAGTTGGTTGTCTCTTGTATGGATGCCTTTATATCGTCTTCGAATGGATGTTTGGCATGAATAACTATGAAAAGAGTCTTGTGAGAACAGTTGTAAATAAGGTATTGCTACATGTGAAATAGTGATTTATAGAAAACCGTCTATTGTCGAAGACTGTAATCCTTCGGGCGTTGCTTTTTCGATGTGCTGCTTTAGTGATGGTCGTCGCATTAACCTACTTGTCGTTTTGATTGCCTGCTAATCGCATTTGCTCATAATCAAATTCAAGGTTTAATTAGATGTGGCTGGATTGGGCTCTCAATTGTTTTATCAGCGGTATTGAGAGTCTATTGACGGTTAGGTTTAAAACATAATCACACTTATAAAGGATCGTTACTAAAACTTGATTAGGGAAGAGTGAATATTGCTGTGGCAACGACTCGACAGGACAATAGGGTTAACTACCCAGATCTAGATTTAATGAAGCTATTTATGGCTTTACTTGTAGTTGAGATTCACACAAGGCCATTGATAGGTTTCCATTTTGCAGAAATCGCAATTGAGGGAATTGAAGCGCTGGCCGTTCCTTTCTTTTTCCTCGCATCCGGTTTTCTTTGTTTCCGGGGCCTTAGTTATGCATCTTTTGGCGAGGTGACGTTCGCCGGCGCTGAACGCGTCCGCAATACTATAAATTAATTGCTGCGACTGTATTTGATATGGACCCTTCTTTATTTTCCCATTACTATCTTCGGCAATGTGCTTCTGGGAAATAGCTTCCTTCGTGCCTCTCTTTCTTTCGTTCGCGGCACGCTGTTCGTTGGGGAGAATTATTATTCATGGCCTTTGTGGTATTTGTTGGCGAGCGTCGTTGGCTTCACGATAGTTTATATTTGTCTTCGCAGGGGGGGGGCGATTTAAGACCATAATTCCGTTCTCCCTGTTCTTGTTGCTGCTCGGCTTCGGTATTACTTACGTGCAGAGCTGGGATGGCGCTCCAGTGTATTTGTCGATTCCCATTAAGATTTATTGTCGCGTGTTCGGTAGTTCTCGCAACGGTCTGTTCGAAGGAATTTTCTATATTGCAGCAGGCGCAGCATTTGGCATGAAATGGGACCAGCTTAATAGAGTTTCCGTGTCTCTCGAGTTAGCTGCTGTTGCGTTGGGGCTTACAGGCAATATCTTGGTGAACAACGATGCACACCTGCCGTTTTGCGCAATTGCAAGCATTGGCTTGTTTTTGTTATCGGTTCGCAGGCATGGCAGGGATCTGAATTCCTTTGCTCAAGCTCGTCGTATGAGCACAATCATTTACCTTGTGCATATGTATTTCGTTGTTGTGTTTGTATACGGAATCTGTGGTGAGTCCAATCCAGACCTCTATGCGAATAGCGTAAATCGCCCAGTGCTTTTCCTTTTCGCTCTAAGCTGTTCAATCTTGGTGTCTACCTTAGTATTCAGTGCTTCGAAGAGGATGCCAGCGATAAAAACGGTCTTTGGTATCTAAGAAAGAAAGCGGTTATTTGCACTCGTTTTTCTTGATTCTTCGAAGAGTTACTATTTGATTCTTGTACACCTGGCCTGTACGTTTATTTGGCTAGCCACCGGTCTTTGCAGATGTTATACAGCCGACGTACGAATTATTGCGTATCTTGGCTCTGTTGGCTATGACGAAAACGAACCGCTGATATTGTATGAGGGACACCGGAGCCGAAGCTCTTGGTGTCCCTCATTTGTTTCGTGTGGCATCGTGACATTACCTAATGTTTGTCTTGCTTATGTCGAACGGAGGTCTTTTTAGCTAATCTAGCAGCTTGCGATTAACACTATGTAGAGGAATGGCCTATTAGCTTTTGGCCAGCAGCCACGCCTGGGCCGCCGTCCCGTTGGGCGCGTAGAGCCACACCCGGTTGCCCTCGGCGGTGGACTGCGCGTAGTCGTCGAGCGCCATGCCCGACGAGGACACGATGGCGTAGCCGCCCTCGCAGGCCGAGACGCGCCAGAGCTGGGAGGCCGAGCCGTCCGGCCCGGCCAGCACGGCCCGGTCGCCCGACTCGGTCAGCAGCGCGCCGCCCGACGAGATCCTGTACAGGCCGGTGGCCGCGTCCCGCTCGAAGGAGAGGGCGCCCGCGCCCGAGGACAGCGAGCAGCCCGAGGCGGAGGCGGACACGGCCATGCGCTCGTCCAGCGAGGTCGCCAGGCGGTAGTCGCCGTCGTCGATGACCTTCTCTAATACGGTTGCTTTGTATATAGCTTTCATGTCGTACTTAGCGCACCATTTGCTGCTCGATTCTTTTGTGACGTTAGATGCTGCTGTTAGATCAACTTTGGCGCTGTCAGCCTTCCATTCCCTCAGATTCATCGCATAAGCAACAATCCCATTCTGAATCCCCGAGATGCTCGGCGGGAACGACTGGTTGTCGGCATCGATGGAAAAGCTCTCTTCCTTGGCATCCAGGTGCTGCTGAATGCGGCCGGCGTACTTCTCTGCCCATTCATCTGCCTTACCGTTTCGTACAAAGTAATTGTTGGACAGGTCGGTCGAGCGGTAGGCGTAGTCGTCCTTTTGGTAGTTTGCCGTGTGGTCGGAGTGGGCGATTGCCATGAGCTCGTCGGTCAGGCCAAAGTACAGATGGCGCTGGTCCAGGTCTCCGTACCAGTTGTCGCTGGTGTCGTCCCAGGTCAGGTCCATCTGGCACCATTTACCGTCGATCTTTACGGCGTTCCAGGTGTGGCCGTTGCCGGTGATGCGGCCGTTGGCGATGCCCGCCGCGTCAAGGAGCTTGGAGTAGATGCGCTGGTAGCTCTCGCAAGTGCCCTGGTGGCGCGTGAGGCCGCTTTCGGCCGAGCACCAGTTGAGGTTGTGGTCGTACTCCAGCTGCTCGAGCGTCCAATCGTGGAGCCACAGCGCCATGTCGTATTCCGAGCCGTTTGTCTCCTGCCTGCACAGGGCCACGGCGTCGTTGACGATCTGCGTGACGCTGTGGCGGGCGGCGTCGTTCACGGTCACCTCGGCCGTGGTGCGCAGGTAGTAGATCCCCTTGTCGTTTTGGGGGTCGTTTCTGTCGTTGTCCATAAAGTAGAAGTGGATGCGGTACGTGCCCGACGCCGTGAAGTCGAAGGTGAAGTCGTGGCCCGCGGCGCCCAGGCTGTAGTAGCTGGCCCCACAGCGCCACCGCAACCCAAAAC
>OQWM01000247.1_pt1 | contig 31952 bp, 37 predicted proteins | sample 1691531 | NCBI WGS metagenome assembly OQWM01 (sample SAMN03418257, study PRJEB22391) | human gut metagenome | biome: human-gut; feature: organic feature; material: feces | host: Homo sapiens | place: Tanzania | collected 2013-01
AGCGGAATGAACGTAAAGCCGTTTTCGTTTGCATACGTTTCCGCCGCCGTTCCTCTGTAGCCGTAGATTGTGAAGCCGTCAATCGTCTCAGAATCGGAAATATATCCGAACGCCTTTTCACCTATCGAGGTTACGGAAGCGGGAATTATAACAAACTTAAAATTATTATCATAAAAGGCTTTCGCGCCGATTGAAGAAAGTCCGCTGCGGAGAGTTACTGCTGACATCTGGGAGCTTCCAAAGAAAGCTTCTTCGCCGATAGATTTAACAGATGCAGGAATATCAAGCCTATTTATGTTACAATTTCTGAACGCCGCATACGGGATTGATGTTGTATTTCCTTTAAAATTCACTGTTTCCAGGCTGTTGCAATCATCAAACATTTTAGGTACAACATCGCAGTATATGTCAGCCGTTTTAAGTCTCAGGCAGGAGGTAAAAATACCTTCTGCATTGTCTTTGAATTTTACATTTTCAGGCAAAGTCAAGCTTTCAATTCCCGTAAAATTAAAAGCCTGTGAGCCAAAAACAACATCGCCTGAACCGATAAAATCAATTGTTCTTATATAACCGGGAGCACCGTTTGCCCCTGCGAAACCGTAATCGTTAATTGTAATCGGAGCAACTCCTCTTGCGTCAAATGTCAGTTTGTTGATCCAATAATGATCCTCAGACCACTCCTCATACAGCTCTGCATATTGACGTTCTTCCACTACTGCTCCTGAATGTACCGTAACATCATATACAGGCGAGGAAGACGTTGTATCTTCAAATCGATCAAATTTAACCAAGTCAAGCGGAATGAACGTAAAGCCGTTTTCGTTTGCATACGTTTCCGCCGCCGTTCCTCTGTAGCCGTAGATTGTGAAGCCGTCAATCGTCTCAGAATCGGAAATATATCCGAACGCCTTTTCACCTATCGAGGTTACGGAAGCGGGAATTATAACAAACTTAAAATTATTATCATAAAAGGCTTTCGCGCCGATTGAAGAAAGTCCGTCGTTTAATTGTATAGCGTTAAACGGACAGCCGAGAAATGCACTTTTGCCAATTGATTTTAATGTTGAGGGAAATTCAATACTGTTGCAATCTGTTGCGAAATAGAAAGCATATTCATCAATCGTTTCCAAACCTTCATTAAGCTTGACATCACTTAAATTTGAATAGTAGAAACAACTTGCTCCAATTCGCTTCAGCGTTGACGGGAAATTGATTTTTTCCAAGCTGCTGCAAAGGTAAAAAGCTCCGTCGGGAAGTTCTGCAAGTTTGTTCTCTTGGCTTATTTCCACTTCCCTCAATTCTTTTGATTCAGAGAACATATTGGGGCAGAGCTTGCATGCCACAATTGCTTTTTTCAGATTCTTTGCACCATCAAAAACATATTCGGCATCATCTGCGAAGTGCACGTTTGAAGGCAAATACAATGTAGTTACACACGAGCATGAAAAAGCAAGACTGTCTAAAATTATTTCACCGTTTCCGTTAAAGATAATGTTTTTAACGTTATTCGAGAAGCTTGAGTTTCCCGAAAAGCCTAATCTTTTTACTGTTATCGGTTTGCTTCCCGTCGCATTAAATGTAACTGTGCCGACTGCCTTATAATCGGGAGCATATTCGTCAGGCTCGGAGTATTGTTCCGCTTCAACAACATCACCGCTGTTGAGAACAACGTCAATGTCGTTAGGGTCAGTCGAATCCAGCGGAATGAACGTAAAGCCGTTTTCGTTTGCATACGTTTCCGCCGCCGTTCCTCTGTAGCCGTAGATGGTGAAGCCGTCAATTTTCTGAGTATCGTAAAAATATCCGAAAGCCTTTTCTCCTATTGAGGTTACTGACGCAGGAATAGTAACGGATTTAAGCGAACGGCAACCAAGAAAAGCATTTTCACCAATAGTCTCCAAGCCATCGTTTAATTCTAACTTCACCAAACTTGAATTATCATAGAAGCTTTTTTCGCCTACACTTTTTAAAGTCGAAGGGAATTTCAATTCTTTTATAGAATTACTGTTTTCAAAGCTTCTGTTACCAATGCTTTCCAAGCCTTCATTCAAATTCACTCTTTCAAGATAAAAAGTTGAGTGAAAGGCTCCATCCTCAATCTCGGTAACCGAAGACGGAATAGTAATACTGAGAAGACCGCAGGTATCAAAACAGTCAACGGGTATTTTTTTAATGTTTTGGTTTAAAAAATTAACGTAAATTAAAGACCAACACTCCTGAAACATTGCCGGACACAAATCGCTTCGAATTGTCGCCCTTCTCAAAAAGCTTGCTCCGAATACACACTCTGCACCGTTTTCAAAAACTACATTGGATGGGATATCAATATCGGTAATGCCTGTGTAGCAAAACGCAAAAGAACTGAGAATGATTTTACCTGTTCCGTTTATTACAAGGCGCTCAACCTGTCTCGTAACACTGCCGGAAAAAGCGGATCTTTTTATTACAATCGGTTCTTCTCCCAATGCGTTTATAGTTACCGTTTTTACGCACTTAAATTCCGGATCATATTCTCCGTTAAATCTTTGCTCAGAGTATTGATACGCCTCAACAACATCACCGCTGTTGAGTGTTACGTCATATGTCGGATAATCGGAAGCATAGACGTTGGTTGTTATCATTGCCAAAATCACAATGATAACCAATATAATTCTCACTCTTTTTTTCATATTGAATCCCATCCTTAACTGTTTATTTAGCAATAATGAACTAATTCATCAGTCCACTACTGTTCCGTTATGACTCTTTATATTATCAGGCACATTAAAAGATGTATAGCAATCATAACTACCTGATATAAAAAGATTTGCACCACCATTATTTATGAAGTAGAAAGCTTTATCCGGCACATCATTGTTGCCAATAGGTTCTTCTATACCGTAATAGGCTTTACAATTGTGGAAACGGTATGTAGATTTTTTCCCATTATTTCCTTGTACAAAATATATACGTTTTTTACTGAAAATCCTTCTGAAATTACTGAATTCACAATTATCAAAAAGAAAGTCCCATGAGAACATACAACTTTTTATTAAGCGAAACGTCATATGTTTTTATTCCATTATTTTCCCATATCTCTTTGGTTTTGTTAAAATTTACTTCTGTGATATCAATAAACATTGCTTTTCTTCCTTTTAAAGTATATTTTTAAAAGTCGTTAGAAATAACAGCATATTGATATTTATTGCCAACGGCATTTTGTGTCGTTAGGATTAGCTCCGACAATAAAAATCGGAATCGTTGATAAAGTCAAAAAACAGACTCAAGCAGTCATTGTTAACGACTTATCTTAGCATCACTTTTTTCGGAAATGAACGTTCAAGTTATCGAATTAGCTTCCCATATTGCTAATCCGTAATTTCATTGTAGTGGAACATTTGTTCTTTGTCAAGGACTCTTGTTATTTTTATTCGCATTTACAATTTTTGGCATATGTTTTTGTTTAATATGTATAATATATAAATTTGTATCATAGCCTATGCGAGACCACACCGACATAATCACACTGTATATGCACAACTTCATAGTTCGTCCGCCGCTTTTTCGCACTTTTATTACAACCAATTGTGAAAATTAACAGTTTTTGACCTGCGTCGGTTAGTTTATTCTAACTGAGAAAAGTTGCAAAAAAAATAATATTATAGTATAATCTGTTTGAATGGTTAAAATACCATTATCAGGATTTAGTCATTGCTTTCAACTTTGTTTAAATCCAAGAAAACAAAAAGAAAGTCAGGCGATTTTTATGAAAACTGTTTATGCAGACAATGCTGCAACAACAGCTCTCTGCCCTGAAGCTCTTGACGCAATGGTAGATTGTTTAAAAAACAACTACGGTAACGCTTCAAGTCTGCACCACATGGGTCAGGAGGCTGCCGCCGCAGTTTTGCAGGCAAGACGTGACATTGCCGATGCTATCGGTGCCGACGTGAACGAGATTTACTTCACCTCGGGCGGAACGGAAGCGGACAACTGGGCAATCACAAATGCCGCACATCTCGGCGAGAAAAAAGGCAAAAAACACATTATTTCAACAACGTTTGAGCATCACGCCGTTCTTCATACGCTGATGAAGCTTGAAAAGGAAGGCTTTGAGGTAACTTATCTCGATGTTCACGAGGACGGCTACGTTCGTCTTGATGAGTTCAAAAAGGCTCTGAGAGATGACACCTGCCTTGTTACAATAATGTATGCAAACAACGAGGTCGGTACTATCCAGCCTATTTCGGAAATCGGTGCAATTTGTAAAGAAAAGGGCGTCTATTTTCACACCGACGCTGTTCAGGCCGTCGGACATCTTCCGATCAACGTTAAGGAACAGAACATTGATATGCTCTCGTTCTCATCTCATAAATTCCACGGTCCCAAGGGAATCGGTGCACTTTATTGCCGCAAGGGCGTTCCTCTCATGGGCTTCATGCAGGGCGGTGCTCAGGAAAGAAATAAGCGTCCCGGCACAACAAATACTCCCGCTATCGTTGCAACGGCGGCGGCACTTAAAAAGTGCTGTGAGGACATGGACAAGAACATTGCCTATGTCAGCAAGTTAAGGGACAAGCTTATTGACAATATCCTTGAAATCATTCCCCGTTCAAGAGTAAACGGAGGACGTTCGCCACGTCTGCCCGGCAACGTAAGCTTCTGCTTCGAGGGTATCGAGGGCGAGTCGCTTCTGCTTCACCTTGATCTCAAGGGAATCTGCGGTTCCTCGGGTTCTGCCTGTACCTCAGGCTCGCTCGACCCGAGCCACGTTCTGCTTGCTCTCGGTTTGCCGCATGAGATTGCTCACGGTTCACTCCGTCTTTCTCTTTGCGAATACAACACCGAGGAAGAAATTGATTATATCATCGAGGAGCTCCCGAAAATCGTTTCGATGCTCCGTGACATGTCCCCCGTTTGGGAGAGAATAATGAAAGGAGAGGACTACTATGCTGTACAGTGAAAAGGTAATGGACCACTTCCAGCATCCGAGAAACCTCGGCAAAATGGATGACGCAGACGGCGTCGGCGAGGTTGGCAATGCTAAGTGCGGAGATATAATGAAAATGTACCTCAAAATCAAGGACGGTAAAATCGAGGACGTTAAGTTCAATACGTTTGGCTGTGCTTCGGCAATCGCTACAAGCTCGATTGCAACCGAGATGATCAAGGGTCAGAAGATCGAGGATGCTCTCAAGCTCAGCAACAAGGCTGTTGTTGAGGCTCTTGACGGACTTCCGTCGGCAAAGATTCACTGTTCCGTTCTTGCCGAGCAGGCTGTTAAGGCGGCTCTCAAGGATTATTACACCAAGAACGGTCTTGAGCTTGATCCGAATGTATTCGGCAGTGACTGCGGAAGCAACTGCGAAAGCTGCGAGGGCTGCAGCCGAGAGGGTTGAGCCATGAAAAAGGCTATGATTGCCATGAGCGGCGGAGTTGACAGCTCCGTCGCTGCTTATCTGATAACTCAACAGGGCTATGAAGCGATAGGCGTAACGATGAAGCTTTACAATAACGAGGATATCGGTATAAAAAAGGAAAAGACCTGCTGTTCGCTCGACGATGTTGAGGACGCAAGGAGCGTTGCAAACAGGCTCGGCATACCTTATTATGTTTTCAATTATACCGATAATTTCAAATTGCAGGTTATCGAGCGATTCGTTGACGCATATCGCAACGGCAGAACGCCGAACCCGTGCATTGACTGCAACAGATATATCAAGTTTGATCAGCTCATGCACAGAGCAAAGGAATTGCAGTTTGACTACGTCGTAACGGGTCACTACGCCATCAACGAATACGACGAAGAAAATGGTCGCTGGATTCTTCGCAAGGCGGCCGATGATACAAAGGATCAAAGCTACGTTTTGTATTCGCTCACGCAGGATCAGCTCAGCAGAATCCTTTTCCCGCTCGGCAGAATGACCAAGCATGAGGCGAGGGAAATTGCCGAAGCACAGGGCTTTGTCAATGCCGACAAGCACGATAGCCAGGATATTTGCTTTGTTCCCGACGGTGACTATGCCCACTTCATTGAAAAATGGTGCGGATTTCGATTTACCGAGGGCGATTTTGTTGACCGTGACGGTAATTTTATTGCCAAGCATAAGGGCATAATCAACTACACGATAGGTCAGCGCAAGGGCTTGGGCATTGCGGCGAAAGCACCGTACTATGTTGTCAGTAAGGACCTTGCCAAGAACCGGGTTGTGCTCGGCTCAAATGATGATTTATTCTCAAATCACCTTGAAGCAACGGATTTAAACTTTATCTCGATTGAAAAGCTCACAGAGCCGATGAGGGTCAAGGCAAAGGTCAGATACCGGCAAAAGGAAACCGACGCAGTTATCACTCCGCTCAAAAACGGAAACGTCAGCGTCGATTTTAAAACGCCCCAGCGTGCGATAGCTCCCGGTCAGGCGGTTGTGTTCTATGACGGAGACATCGTTGTCGGCGGCGGCACAATTATATAATTATAAATGTATAGGCGTTACAATCAAGGATTATGATATTATCCTCTTTATCGGACATTCGATAAGGAGGGTAATTTTTTTGACAATTATGAGTACAAAAGAAGATCTGTTGAAAAGGCTGACAAGGGCTTCAACGTCATCCCCGTACATTGACTTGACCCGTTCAATAATCGGTTTTCTTCGGCGGAAATAAGCTCGTCCGACTTGCCTATCATGGGCTGTGAGATAAATATTTTCCGGTTAGAATCTCCCGTTTATTTTTTTCGGGCATAGAAAAAGCCGTGTCTTGCCATTGATTAAGACACGGCTTTTGAGGCACTTTTTTGCTCCGAGTGAATAGAAAATTATTTATCGAACGACGGGTTGAAGGCATAGAAGTTTTTGGAATTAAGCTTATCAGTTGCAATCCTTAAACCTTCACCGAATCGCTGGAAGTGGACGATTTCACGTTCACGCAGGAACTTGATTACATCACGAACATCAGGGTCATCGACCAAACGTAAAATGTTGTCGTAAGTGACTCTTGCCTTTTGCTCGGCCGCCATGTTTTCCATCAGGTCGGTGATAGTATCACCTGTTGATTGCATTTCGGCCGCCGACCACGGGAATCCGCTTGCCGCCGTCGGGTAAACGCCTGCCGTGTGATCGACAAAATAGGTGTCAAATCCACTGCGTTTGATTTCATCATACGAAAGATTCCTCGTCAGCTGATGAACAATCGCTCCGATCATCTCAAGATGTCCCAGTTCTTCTGTTCCTATATCTGTAAGCAAGCCCTTAAGTTCGGGATATGGCATTGAAAAACGCTGGCTGAGATATCTCAGTGAGGCGCCGAGCTCTCCGTCCGGACCGCCAGACAGTAAAGGAATATAACTTTATGTGTGGAAGAAAAAAACAAGTCTTTTCTTTGATTTTTCGTACACGATTTTGGCAATCACGGTACGCAGGGTTTCATTTTTGGCTTTTTCGCTTACCGATGCATCGGTGATTGTTCGTAAAACCTGCCGTATTTTTTCGCTGAATTCATCGACGTCAATTTTCTCAATCTTTTGTGAATTTCGCTCACTTTCAAGTTGCTTTATTGCTTTTGTGATTCTTGCCTTATTCTCACGGTACTCATCGACGGTATCTATTTCGGCGAGAAAGGCCTCTTTTGCTCTTGCAAGCCTTGCATATTCCTTTTTAATTAAGGCGTCGTAATCGACCGTCTGAGTGATATTTTCGGCAGGTACAAAGTTAAATTGTTTGTTATTGACGAGTTTTTCAAGGTTGGCTATTACAAGCTTATTTGCTTTGCTGATTGATAAACAATGAGAAGTGACACACTTCCCCGTACCTTTGGTGTAAGCGTGACATTGCATTGACGGGCAGGACGTACCGAGCATTGTCAATGTAGATCCGCACTCGCAGCGCATAAGACCTTTTAACATCCATTCTACCTGCTGATCGGGTCGCTGATTCTTGCCGTACATTGTCTGTATCTTTGTCAGCTTTGCCTGGGTAGCGTCCCATACTTCCTGAGAGATAATCGGCTCATGAATACCGTCTACAATTACGGTACTCGGATTTGAGAAGTCTCTTAATGAGCTTGCACGGCCGTCGGTAGACCAACGGATTTTACCGACATATACGGGATTATAAAGAATATATCTGATAGTCCGAGCTTCGAACGGATTTCCCCTGTGGGTCCTGAGACCTTTTGCAGCACATTTCAGAGCGATTTGACGCATTGGCAAACCGCTGAGGAAGTCGTTAAATATCTCTATAATGTGCGGCGCTTCGTCGGAATTTATGATATATTTGCCGTCCTGTATGTCATAACCGTATGCCGGAGGACATAAGGCTTCACCTCGTGAGAGCTTTTCAGTCATTCCACGCTTTACTTCTGTGGAAAGATTGATGAGGTAATATTCGTCCATCCACTCAATAATACGCTCGATCAGATCACCGAAAGGGGAGTCGATAATCGGCTCCGATATACTGATGACCTGTATGCCTTTTTTACGTAGGATGTTCTTGTAAACAATGCTTTCCTCTTGGTTTCGGGCAAATCGTGAGAATTTCCACACAAGGATGGCGTCGAACGGAGGCTCTTTCTCTTTGGCAAGAGCAATCATACGGTTGAATTGTGTTCGCTTGGTAGCTGTCTTTGCACTGATACCGTCGTCAAAGAAGATAAGCTCTTCCGGCACTTCAATATTATTTTTCTTTGCATATTCTCTGATGAGCTTCTTCTGAGAATCGGGGGAATATTCGTCCTGCCGCTCGGAGGAAACTCTGATATATGCAGCTGCTATTGTCATAAAAAACACCTGCTTTATTTTTAAGTAAATTAAACTTGCAAAAACGAAGCAGATGTGATAATATATTTACGCAATCTGCTCCTTTTTAATGTGTATGTGTGTGGATTGTATCTTTTGCCGTTCGGTGTTCCAGCACCGGCGGCATTTTTTACATCTATTGATGTGAAAATAAATCACGAATTACTCTTTCGGGTAGTTATGAAGAAACTTGTGAATGTAACTCACTTTATCTGATTATTTAACGTTTATTGTAACTGTTTCCGTTTCATCGACAATATGAGCATTTTCGTCCATAAGGCAGAAAGAAAACTGAATTTTGCTAATATCGTCAGCAGAAGTAACTCCTGTGTTCTTAGTAAAAAGAATGAACGGCTGCTGAGATGAATTGCCCGGAAGAACGGTAACAGGTAATCCACTGCCAATTGTAGTTGACATTCCGTTAATCGCAGCATTTTTGAATCCGATTGTTAAACTCTGATTACTTTTATTCTCAACAAGTAATTGCATATATGATACGCCCTCAACAGACATGTCAACAGCTTTGTCGTTATAAACTTTAACAAAACTTGCTTTTATATATTCATCTTCAAAAATCGGTTTTGCAGTATCATTGACTTCCTGCGAAGATTCTATCTTGCCTGAATTGTTGGTTGTATTGCCGGATGAATCACCATCACTTCCGCTACTAACAGCAATTACGATAATAATCGCAATTAAGGCAACGGTGACAACAACGATTGAAGCCAAACAACCAGCTTTCTTGTTCTTTTTCTTTCCCTTTTTTTGTGGATTATTTTGCAGACCGTTTGCTGTAAGAGCTGAACCGCAATAAGGGCACATATTGGCATCGTTGGGTATTTCTTTTCCGCATTTTTGACAAAACATAATTATTTCTCCTCTTTTTTGAATTATTTATCACACCGCAAGGCGGTTATGAACTAAAGTTAATCAATAGTCACCGGAAACTCTTGTTACTTTAACATTTGTGTAACCGTGATTTCTCAGGTAATTAGCAACTTGATATTCATAATCGTGTCCGTCCATAAACTTCACCGTCCAATGAAATTATATATTTCCTAATTGATAAAAATTTACGGCTTTAATTATAAACCCTTCAGTAACATTAAAATACTCAGCCAAATCCCAAGGTTCGGTATAACCTTGTTCAAATGCGGCTTGTAGCTCGTCCTTCGGGATGAGCTTTTTTATTGCCCATTTATCTGCCTTGTACTCGGATCTTGCTTTGATATCAAAATCTGAATATCTGTTATAAAAGCTCCCTGTAACGCAATGACCGAGCTCATGGGCTAATCGTATCTTCTCATCTTTAGTAGAATTAAGTCCGAAGGGATCAATAGCAACTGCACAAGAACCGTCATTATTCATCAATGATAAAGAATGCGTTTGCGGCAAATCAAAGGAATAAACGGGTATATGTTCCGCATCGGCGAGTTGGTACAACTCTAATAACTCCATTATTTATTCTCCCTTTGTTTTACATATTCGGCAAAGCGCTTGACTTCTTCATACATTTCATCTGTTATATTGTCCGCACCGTCAAAGAGGGCGAAGCGAATATCGGCGTCTGTAATTTGGGGCTTTGCTCCTCTTCCTAAAAGCTCATCAACAGTGACATTAAAGTATTCAGAGAGCTGCAAAAGCGTTTCATAGCTTGCTTCTCTTTTATCGTTTTCATAATTACAGTATGCTTGTCGGCTTATTCCAAGATAATCAGCAACATCTTGCTGGGATAATCCTTTGGATTTTCTTATTTTCATAAGGGCTTCCATGTAATCACCTCTACCTGTATTATAGCAACAATATGAAACGTGTCAAGACTATGCAACAAAATGAAACATAATTTTGTGCAAACTAACAAAAATCAAATAATTAGCAACAGAATGTTGACAATAGTAATAACGTGATGTATAATAGTGTCAACGAAATGAAACGTTGGAGGTGATAAACTTGAGAGCATATCTCGTTGAATTAAGAAAGAAGCACGATCTTTCGCAACAGGACGTTGCTGATTATGTCGGGATTTCAAGGCAATATTACAATGCCATAGAAAACGGAATTCGTCAAAAGAAGATGGATGTCACGCTGATTACTAAATTTGCAGACTTGTTTAAAACTTCTTTACAAAGAATCTGCGACGCTGAGTCAGAGTGGCAAGACGAAAATCAGTAAACGCAAGAACAGGAGGTAACTATGAAATTCAAATTAACACCAAAGGGCAATGTTATCTTCGGTTTGACAGACAAGAACGTCAAGAATAGGACAATTTTACACACACATACACATTAAATATATGACGAAAGGAGCGTGTTCACTATGGCCGGAGAATTGACCTGTTACAACATTCTTATCAAAGAGGACGGAACGGAAGTACCGTTCAACGATCTCACGGAAGAAGAAAGAGCGGATTTCGCCGAGCGTGCCGGTCAGAAAATGGCCGAAGCGTTTCAGGACTGGTTTTCAAGACACCCCGAGGAATTCTGAGGGGCAACACGGACAAGCATTGAAAGGAGGGATAAGCAATGGATTTACTTTTCAGACTTTTTGTGGTCGGCTTTGCAATCGGTGTGTGCGGTTTGGCTTGTGCTTACGGTACGAAACAAGCGGTGCAGGACACGGTCAGAAAGATTGTGACGCCTGTATTGCAGGACAACGAACGTTTGAGAAAGAACCTTGATTGGGCGAATACAAAAATGCGCCACAAGGATATCGAACTTGAGCAGCTCAGACAGGCACACTTTGAAGCCAACGCAGAGAATGTCCTGATAAAGGAAAAGAACCCGCCCAGCAGCAACTGAACGAGTTCTTAAGGTTGAATAAAAATCACACACTTTATTCAACCCTATTATATCAAAAAAATAGTTTTTGTCAAGTAGGAGGCAAATATGGTAAAAATCACACAGTTTGAATTAGAAAATGTAAAACGTATTAAAGCCGTTGCCGTTGAACCGCAGGAAAACGGATTGACGGTAATCGGCGGACGAAATAATCAAGGTAAAACTTCTGTTCTTGATGCCATTGCATGGGCTTTGGGTGGCGATAGATTCAAGCCGTCATCAGCAATGCGTGAAGGCTCAAACATTCCGCCACTTCTTCAAATCAAGCTTTCAAACGGTTTGGTTGTTGAACGTAGAGGTAAAAACAGCGATTTAAAGGTTATTGATCCGTCGGGTAACCGTGCAGGTCAGCAGCTTCTTAATGAATTTGTTTCTCAATTTGCTTTAAATATTCCGAAGTTTATGGAATCAAGCAGTAAGGAAAAGGCAGATATTCTTTTACAGATAATCGGTGTCGGAGATAAGCTGTTTGAGCTTGAACAGAAAGAATCGGAAATCTACAACAAGCGCAGATACATAGGACAGCTTGCCGACAGTAAAAGAAAACATGCTTCGGAAATGAAAAGCTATCCCGAAGCACCTACAGACCTTGTTTCGGCGGCTGATCTCATAAAAGAACAGCAGGATATCCTTGCACGGAACGGCGAAAATCAGCGTAAGCGTGAAAATGCTGCCAATATCAAAAGAGCATATGATACGGTGAATGATGAAATCATTGCATTACAGGCAAAATTACGGGAGCTTTCGGATAAAAGAGATACGCTCTCCAATGATTTAAGAATTGCCAAAATGACCGTTCAGAGTTTGCAGGATGAATCAACGGCAGAGCTTGAAAAGAGTATTGCCGAAATTGATATCATCAACAGTCATGTAAGAGCAAATCTCGATAAAATGCACATTGAAGAAGAAGCAAAACAATATACAGATCAGTACGATACGTTATCTCGTGAAATCGATGATGTACGCAAAGAAAAGTACGATCTTCTCAGTAGTGCGGAGCTTCCTCTTCCGGGGCTTTCGGTGGAAAACGGTGAGCTTATTTATAACGGTTTTAAATGGGATAACCTCAGCGGATCGGATCAGCTTAAGGTAACAACTGCCATTGTTCGCAAGCTTAATCCGAATTGCGGATTTGTTTTGCTTGATAAGCTTGAACAGATGGACGAGGAAACCTTGCAGAATTTCGGCAAGTGGCTTGAATCCGAGGGCTTACAGGCAATCGCAACGAGAGTAAGCACAGGTAACGAATGTTCCATTATTATCGAGGACGGTTATGTTAAGCCGGAAGAAAAAGCAAAATATAAGGAGTGGAATTCATGAACATATCAACAGGAGTAATTGTTTCCGCACAGAAAGTTGTGTTATACGGTTCAGAGGGAATCGGTAAATCAACTTTTGCTTCGTGTTTCCCCGATCCCATTTTTATTGACACCGAGGGAAGCACAAAAAAACTCAACGTGAAGCGTATGGACAAGCCTACAAGCTGGACCATGCTTAAGGAACAGATCAAATATATCATTGCTCATCCTGAATTATGCAGCACACTCGTTGTCGATACCATTGATTGGGCTGAACAGCTTTGTATTGACGATATCTGTGCAAGGGCAAACAAAAAGGGTATTGAAGATTTTGGCTATGGAAACGGTTATGTATATGAAAAAGAAGAAATCGGGCGTTTCCTTAATCTTCTTGATGAAGTAATCGCAAAGAATATTAACGTTGTTCTTACGGCGCACGCTCAGCTTCGTAAGTTTGAGCAGCCTGACGAAATGGGCGCATATGACCGTTGGGAACTTAAGCTCGGTAAAAAGACAAGCTCTCAAATCTCACCGCTTATTAAAGAGTGGGCGGATATGGTGCTTTTTGCAAATTACAAAACCATTACCGTGTTTAATGAAAAAACACAGAAGTATAAAGCACAGGGCGGTCAGAGAGTGATGTACACCACTCATAATCCTTGTTGGGATGCCAAGAACCGTGACGGATTGCCGAAGGAAATACCTTTCGATTTTTCGTCGATAGCTCATGTTATTCCTGACTTCAAGAAGTCTGTCCCTCAGCCGACAACAACTGTTGACAGAGGCGATTTTGAAGAAATTATCGATAACACAGCAGAGACAGATAAACCAATTGAAACTCAGCAGAAGACAAAACCTGCAAATGAAACAATCAATCCTAAAATAGCAAAGCCTTTGGCGGATTTGATGAATGCGAGCGGAGTTACAGAAAAAATGCTCCGTGAAACCATAGCTTTACAAGGCTATTTTCCCGAATCAACACCTATAGAAAATTACCCTGCCGACTTTGTTGAATATGTTGTCAGCATATGGGATAAGGTACTTGCGAGCATTAAGGAAAACAACGACTTACCATTTTAATTATTAAAGAGGAGATTTATCATGGATAATAACAATATTGAAAGAGAGCTTGATTGGGATTCCGAAATAAACAAGGAATCCGAATTTACATTACTTCCCGAAGGCGATTACAATTTTACCGTTGTATCATTTGAAAGAGCAAGACATCAGGGCAGTGCAAAGCTGCCGCCTTGTAATAAGGCTATCGTAAAAATAAAAATTGACGGCGGCGAATTGGGAAGCACCACCATTCAGCATAATCTTTTTCTTCATACAAAGTGTGAGGGAATGCTCAGTGAGTTTTTTATTGCGATCGGGCTCAAAAAGCACGGCGAAAAGCTTGCCATGAATTGGAATGCCGTACAGGGCAAGACGGGAAGATGTAAGGTATATATTGATACATATACACGAAATGACGGCACAGAGGGGCAGTCAAACAAGATCAAACGCTTCCTTGAACCTGCTCAGCAGTCCGCAGCCGCTGCACCGTCGTGGAAGACAGGAAATAAAGGTGGTTGGTAATGGAACTGCGCCCATATCAACAGGCGGCAAAGGATTCTGTTTTTCATGAATGGCATACCGGCAACAAACGTACACTTCTTGTTCTCCCAACAGGTACAGGCAAAACGATAGTGTTTGCAAAAATTGCCGAAGAATGTGTAAAAAACGGCGAGCGAGTATTAATTCTTGCTCACCGAGGCGAATTACTTGAACAGGCTGCGGACAAAATCAGAAAGGCAACAGGGCTTGTTTGCGCAACAGAAAAAGCCGAGCAAAGCTGTCTTGGCAGTTGGTACAGAATTGCCGTCGGTTCGGTTCAATCCTTACAGCGAGAAAAGCGACTTAACCGTTTTGATGAAAACTACTTTAATTCAATAATCATTGATGAAGCTCATCATTGCATTTCTGACGGCTATCAAAAGGTATTACAGCATTTTGATAATGCAAATGTTTTAGGCGTAACGGCTACACCGGACAGAGGAGACATGAAAAATCTCGGTGAATACTTTCAAAGCTTGGCATATGAATATAAGTTGCCGCAGGCAATCAGAGACGGTTTTCTCTGCCCGATAAAAGCTTTGACTATTCCACTTAAGCTTGACCTTACAAAAGTCGGCATGCAGAGCGGAGATTTTAAGGTTGGTGATCTTGATACGGCACTTGACCCGTATCTTGAGCAAATAGCCGATGAAATGTTGCAGCATTGTTCGGACAGAAAAACAGTTGTTTTTTTACCGCTTATTAAAACAAGTCAGAAGTTTAAGAATATTTTGAATTCTAAAGGATTTAAAGCTGCCGAAGTAAACGGAACAAGTGAGGACAGGGCGAAGGTCTTAGAAGACTTTGAGAATGATAAGTACAATGTTCTTTGTAATTCAATGCTTCTTACCGAGGGTTGGGACTGCCCGTCCGTTGATTGTGTCATAGTCCTCAGACCGACAAAGGTTCGCAGCCTTTACAGTCAGATGGTTGGCAGAGGGACAAGGCTTTCTCCCGGCAAGAAGGAGCTTCTTTTGTTGGATTTCCTTTGGATGACAGAGAAACATGAGCTTTGCAGACCGGCACACCTTATTTGCACTAATCCCGAAGTTGCCGATAAAATGATTGAAAATATGAAAGATGCAGCTTGCCCGATAGATATTGAAGAAGCAGAACAGCAGGCAGAAACCGACGTCGTTGCTCAGAGAGAAGAAGCATTGGCGAAGTCTCTTGCTGAGATGAAAAATCGCAAGCGTAAACTTGTTGATCCACTTCAATTTGAGATGTCTATACAAGCCGAAGATCTTTCAGGTTATGTGCCGTCGTTTGGCTGGGAGATGTCTCCACCGGCAGATAAACAGCTTGCCGCACTTGAAAAATTCGGTATTTTCCCCGATGAAGTAGGAAATGCCGGCAAGGCTAAAATGCTTCTTGACCGTTTGAACAAACGCCGAGATGAGGGCTTGACTACGCCGAAACAGATTCGCTTTCTTGAGGGCAGAGGCTTTCAACATGTCGGCACATGGCGTTTTGAAGATGCAAGAAAACTAATTGATCGCATAGCTGCCAACAGTTGGCGAGTACCGCACGATATAGTACCAAACAAATATACACCTGAACATAAGGAGGCAATGACCTATGCAGGATGGTGAAATCGGAATAATCGAAATACTTGAACACATTAACCCTGCGTTATGTTCATATCAAGAGTGGGTAAATGTCGGTATGGCTCTCAAAGAGGAGGGCTATACCGTCAGTGTATGGGATGAATGGAGTAAAAACGATTGCAGATATCATAACGGCGAATGTGAAAGAAAATGGAAAACCTTCCAAGGAAATCAAAATCCCGTTACAGCCGGTACTATTTTTCAAATTGCAAAGGATCAAGGCTGGAAGCCGTCCTTTGAGGGCTCGGAGCTTGATTGGGATTCTGAAATAGGCAAGGATCGAGTAATCGATAAATCATGGGTCGAAAGCCGTGAACTGAACATTCCGGAACATTGGAATCCTGTTAAGCAGCTTATTACATATCTTGAAACATTATTTGACAGTACAGAAAATGTCGGATACGTAACTACCACATGGGAAAAAGACGACAAATATCTTCCTACAAAAGGAAATTATGATCGAACGGCAGGAGAACTTATTCAGGCATTAAACAACTGCAAGGGAGATATCGGCTCTGTTCTCGGAGATTACAGAGAAGAAGCGGGGGCGTGGATCAGGTTTAATCCGCTCGACGGAGAGGGTGTAAAAAACGACAATGTAACAGATTTCCGTTTTGCGCTTGTTGAATCGGATAACATGGAGCTTGAAATGCAAAACGCCCTTTTACACGAGCTTGAATTGCCTATTGCCGCTCTTGTTTACAGCGGCGGAAAAAGCTTACATGCCATTGTCAGAATTGACGCTGCGGATTATTCCGAGTATCGAAAAAGAGTTGACTATCTTTATGCTAAATGCCAAAAGAACGGATTGACGATTGATTCGCAGAATAAGAATCCTTCAAGACTTTCCCGTATGCCGGGAGTGACACGCAAAGGTCAAAAACAGTATTTACTTGAAACCAATATCGGTAAACAAAGCTGGGCTGAATGGCAGGAATGGATTGAGGGCGTTGACGACGATCTTCCCGATCCTGAGAAGCTTGAAAATGTATGGGATAACCTCCCTGAGCTTGCACCGCCGCTTATTGACGGTATTCTTCGGCAGGGGCATAAAATGCTTGTTGCGGGTCCGTCGAAGGCAGGAAAATCATTCGCTTTGATTGAACTGTGCTGTGCCATTGCAGAGGGTAAGAAATGGCTTGGGTTTGATTGTACGCAAGGCAAGGTTATGTATGTAAATCTTGAGCTTGACAGAGCCTCATGTTTGCACCGCTTTAAAGATGTATATAATTCACTTTATTGGGAGCCTGAAAATATCAGTAACATTGATATTTGGAACCTTAGAGGTAAATCAATCCCGATGGATAAGCTCGCCCCGAAAATGATTCGACGAGCAGCTAAAAAGAATTACATTGCGATCATTATTGATCCGATATATAAGATCATTACAGGTGATGAAAACTCAGCCGAACAGATGTCGAAATTCTGTAATCAGTTCGACAAGGTTTGTACCGAACTCGGCTGTGCCGTTATTTATTGTCACCATCACTCAAAAGGTTTGCAGGGCGAAAAGAAGTCAATGGACAGAGCATCAGGCTCGGGAGTTTTTGCTCGTGACCCCGATGCACTGATTGACCTCATAGAGCTTGACTTGGACGAAGCAATAAAGAAACAGTTAGACAACAAGGCAGTATGTGAAGTCGTGTCAGATTGGCTGTCACGCTTCAATATGAAAGAACATGTTGCCGTTGATGATTTGCTTGTCGCTGACAAAGCAACAGAAGCCGCCAGGGGGCTTTTAAAGCCTACAAGCTTTAAACTTATGATGAAAGGTATTAACAGTGTCAAACAGCGTCAGGAAAGCTTTACGGCGTGGAGGATTGAAGGGACGCTCAGAGAATATCCGAAATTCAATCCTATCAATCTTTGGTTTAAGTATCCGGTACATGTCATAGACGATTCGGATATCCTCAAAGATATTGATACTCAGAACTCTAAAGGATCACCTTGGCAGAAGAATTTCAGTAAGAAAAAGTCTTTACAGGAGAAGAAAAAAGCTCGTCAAACATCTCTTGAAGAAGCTTTTGAGTATTGTAATAATGACGGTAAAACTACAGTAAAAGAAATTGCAGAATATATAGGAAAAAAAGAGGATACCGTAAGGTCTTATATCAATGAAAGTAAGGATTTTTGGTACAAAGAGGGAGTAGTTGGCAAAGCTTAAAAATACCCGAAAAATCGATAAATAATCGAAAATTCGGGTGCTTGCCGAAAAATCGATAAATAATCGAAAATTCGGGTGCTTGCCGAAAACTATATATACTACGTATATATAAACTGTTCGTTCCTTGACAGTCACAGGGGATAAAAAGTGTGGTGGCTTAAGCTGCCGCCACACACAACTTTTTCCCCTGACTGTGACAAAAGCGTTTTTTTGAAAGGAGAAAAATTTATGATAAAAGAATATGCCTTCTTCATTCCGATGATTATTCCGACGGTAACGGATCAGGAAAAGAAAATCAAAGTTGTTAATGGTAAACCCCGAATATATAAGCCGACAGAGCTTAAAGATGCAAAACAAAAATTTCTTGCCTACCTCGGTGAATATAAACCCGAAGAACCTTTACACGGTGCGGTGCAGCTCGTGACAAAGTGGTGCTTCCCGATTACAGGTAAGCATTACAACGGAGAGTATAAAACTACAAGACCGGATACCGATAATTTAATCAAACTTCTTAAAGATGTTATGACAGAATTAAGCTTCTGGAAAGACGATGCTCAGGTTGCAAGTGAAATTACGGAAAAGTTTTATTCCGATGTACCGGGTCTGTTTATAAGCATAAAAGGCGATATATGATGAACATTTCCAAAATCATTATACAGCTAAAAAAACATATTGCAATGGAACGGTATGTTTTTTATCAGGGTAGCAGATACATACCGGCATGCCTTGTATATTGGTTTGACAGAGTTCAAAATCAATGGAATTATTCCGTTGAGCTTATGGATCCAACGCATAAGAATTCGACAGTAAGAGTAAGTGTCAAGAAAATCGCTTTTGAACCTGATAACAAGAATAAAGAAATGGGGGAGTAGATCATGGGCTTAAAACAGCAGCCGAAATGTAAAGACAAAACCTGCCGATTCTGCACCGGCAAGTATTGCACAATTTTGAAGCAGAAGCCTGATGTGTGCAAATTCTATAAAGCAAAGGAGATAAAGCAATGAGCAGATATATTGACGCAGATAAACTTCAAGAAACCGTATATAAGAGAGTTAATAACCCTGCAATAAGAGGTTGGTTAAATTCGCTTATAAACGAGCAACCTACCGCCGACGTCAAAGAGGTAAAACACGGACAGTGGAGTTCGTTTCCTGCATATAAAAATAATTACACTGATATATGTTATAGGTGTACAGAGTGCGGATGTGTTGATACAGACCCTATGAATTTCTGCCCTAACTGCGGTGCTCGAATGGACGACGGGAGGTTGAAGACTAATGAAAGAGAAAGAAGCTATTAAAATACTACAAGAATTGAGCTTGGAACGTTGTGAAACTTTTTGTTTTGATTGTGGTAATTGTGACAAATGCGAAGTTACAATAGCGTATGATATGGCTATTAAAGCCCTTGAAAAGCAGATACCGAAGAAAGCCGGTAGTATCTATAAAGGAGACTATAAATGCCCGTCTTGTAAAACTTTAGTGGGTTCTTCTCCTTATTGCAGATATTGCGGACAGGCTTTGGATTGGGGGTGAGGAAGAATGTGGCTCGTAAAATTTGCAAATGACGATTGCATTGAATTTAATGCGACTGATATCGAAGATTTAATACTTTTGATAGTTGAGTACACAAACAACGACCGAAAGTATTTTGAAAAAGCTATGAGTGGTTTTAAAAATGATTTAGACAAAGAGAAACAATATATTGCTCTTTTTAACAAGCTCTATCGCTATGGTGCAGAGGAAATAAGTTGCATATATGAAATTAAAACAAAGTATGAGGTGTGAGGAAGAATGAGAGATATAATTTTTCGTAGCAAGCGAACAGATAACGGTGAGTGGGTGTACGGCGTACCTACAAAAGATAGTCACGGCGAAACGGTTATGGTAGAAAGCGTATATGAGTGTGAAGAATATAATTGCAGGGGTGCAAATTGCTTGTATGTTGATGAAAATACCATAGGACAGTACACAGACTTAACCGATAAGAACGGAACAAAGATTTTTGAGGGGGATGTTGTTACATTAACGACAGACTCTCAAAAAACTTATCGTGTTGTATTTGAAGACGGGTGTTTCTTCTTTGATAACATTAGAGCATGGTACACTGCGGATAGTCTTAACAGTCGTAATATAGCGGTCATCGGAAACATTCACGATAACCCTGAATTGTTGAAGGAGGGTAATAATGACTGACTGTAAAAACTGTCTACACTATGAAGTGTGTGCAGACGTTATGAAAAAAGACCTTTTTATCAAGGAAAAGATGCTGAGAATTGCAAATCCGATTTGCAAATGTTTTCTCGACAAATCAAAAGTAATTGAACTGCCGTGTAAGGTTGGAGATGTCGTGTATAAAGTTAGTTTTGTGCACAAAAATATAACACCGTTAACCGTAGAGGGCTTTCTTTGCAATTTGTCATCTTGGAAGGTACATTGCACACATTTAATTCCTTCTTGGGTTGGCAACCAAAAAGAACACATATATATTGCGTTTTCATCTTTTGGCAAATGGGTATTTCTCACCCATGAAGAAGCAGAACAAGTATTAAAGGAGCGTGAATGATAGTGACAGCCAAAGAATATTTGTCGCAGGGGAGGTGGTTAAATCAGAAGATACTGAACCGTAACGATGAGATCAGGCAGCTTCGGGAGCTGGCGGAGACGATAAAGGCTACAAACTATGAGCAGAGCATTGTTCAGACCTCAGGGAAGCCCGATGCCGTGTTTGCTTCGATTGTTGAGAAGATAGCAGACAGCGAATCCGAGCTGTCGGACGAGGTTGAAAGATATCTTAAATTCAGGGAGAAAATCGGCAGAGAGATTCGGCAGCTTCCCGAGGACGAGGAAAAGATACTTCTTGAAAAGCGGTACATAAGCTTTAAACCCTGGACTGTAATCGCCGACGAAATGGGCTATGTAAGGCGGCATATCACGAGAAAACACGCAGAAGCATTACAGAGCTTTGAAAAAATTCACACAGAAATTTTGAAAAATGTCCCTAAATGTCCTTGAATGTCCCTCTTGACATGGTATATTATTATACTTGGAAATATAGTAAAGCCGTGTTGAGAAGTCAATGCGGCTTTTGCTTTTGGAGAAGCTATGAATAAGAGATGTAAGAAATGCGTTTGGCTTGAGAGAATCAACGCACAGACGGCATATTGTATGTTTAAACGGTGCATTTATGGAAATTCAAGAGAAAAAGATAAAAGACCTGATACCTTACGAAAAGAACCCGAGAAAGAACGATGCGGCGGTTGAGTATGTCGCAAATTCAATTAAAGAATTTGGGTTTAAGGTGCCGATAGTCATTGACAAAAACGGCGTGATCGTATGCGGCCATACACGGTACAAGGCGGCGCAGCGGCTGAAGCTGAAAACCGTGCCGTGCATTATCGCCGACGATCTCAACGACGAGCAGATAAAGGCGTTCAGGCTGGCGGATAACAAGGTCTCGGAGAAATCCGAATGGGATTTTGATTTGCTTTATGAGGAGCTTGACGGCATATTTGATATTGATATGGAGGAGTTTGATTTTGACTTGCCGGAGGAGCAGGAGACGCCCGACGAGCCGAAAGAAAGCCACCGTGAAGCAACCTACAAGAAATATAATCTTGAATTGGTGGACGGCACAAGGCTTGACGGCTTTTATCAGATGCCGATTATTCATAAGGAAAATTTTATCCCCAAGGATTTAATCGGGTTTAACTATATGCTTACGGCAAAGGATAAAAATGTCGGTGTTCATTGCTTTGTTGACGATTATCAGTTTGAAAGGCTTTGGACTTCGCCGCAGGAATATGTTGAGAAGATAGCCGAATACGACTGCTTTTTATCTCCCGATTTCAGCCTTTATATGGACATGCCTATGGCGATGAAGATATGGAATATCTATCGAAGCCGATTGATAGGTCAGTTTTTGCAGGACTGCGGAGTATGTGTTATCCCGACGATATCATGGGCGGAGCCCGAAACGTTTTCTTTCTGCTTCGCCGGCATAGAGAAAGGCTCGGTCGTTGCGGTATCGACTATCGGAGTAAAGCGTGAAGAAGCTTCTTTTCACGTCTGGAAAACCGGTATGGACGAAATGATACGTGTGCTTGAACCGGTGGCTATTCTCGTTTACGGCGGCGAGGTCGAATATGATTACAAGGGAATAAAAGTTGTTTATTACGGTAATCATGTGACGGAACAAATGAAAGAAGAAAAAAGCTACACGAAATGTTGAAAAAACGTAATGAATGTGATACACTTGTCAAAAGGAGTTGATAATATGGAAAACATTGATGAAAAGAACCTGGTACCTGCGACCGACGAGGAAATCAACGAAGCCATTGACAGAGTTTTTGCAGAAATGGATGCAGAATTGGATGAAATGTTCAGCGATGAAACTCTTGAAAGAGAATATGGAGACTATATGAGAGAATTTGAAAAAGCAACGACCGTTGAAGAAAGAACAGCGGTTATGGACAAATATGGCATAAATTATCAGATATAAAAATCAAATATGTCAAAAGAGCTACTTCGGTGGCTCTTTTTTTATGCATTAAGGAGTAGTAATATGATAAAAATTAACATTCAACTGTTTGGTGGACGAGGTGCAAACAGCGGATATGGACAGGGTATCAGTACGGGTGGAGACGGCAGCCGTGTATCAGCTTTTTATGACAAAACGAAGAAATATCAAGGTATGACGATTCATCAGTTTGAAAATGCGGTGAGAGACAAAAGCGTTGAATATATCGGATTGTATGATAAAGACGGAAAGTTAATTGTTGCAGGAACCAGTAACAACAAAGGCGCGGTTGCCATTCCGACAGGACATCCAAACTTTAAAGATGCGGTGACTTTGACGCATAATCATCCTTATAAAGGAAGAAGAATTATCGGCGGTTCTTTCTCAGGTGCCGATGTTCAGAACCATTTGCGTTTTGGTTTTAAAGGCGAAACAAGAGCGGTTTCAAACGGTCCTAATGAAAACACATATATTTTCAGAGCAAAAAAAGGCGTAAATCAGAACACGAAAAAAATGACTTCGATAGCTAATAAAATGGATAGCCGTTACAAGGCAACAGCGCAAAAAACACTTGACGCTGTAAGAAAAGATCTCTCTTCTCGTGGCAAATCTTTAAATGGTAGGGATAATCAGGTTTACATCGGAACGGCAAAAAAACTTTGGAAAAAAGCGAATGTAAATCGTTATGGTTATGAATATATCGAAGTTAATAAATCACGTTGGTGATTAAATGGCTAACGAGAAAAATCTTGAAAAAGGAAAGCAGACACAGTTCCGAAGCGGCGAGGAAGCAGTGAGAAACGGCAAAAAAGGCGGTGTTGCGAGCGGAAGGGCACGGCGCAGAAAAAAGCTGTTAAAAGATACGGTCAATATGCTTTTGGCTCTGCCGATGCAGGAGGGACGGCTCGACAGGCTGACGGATTTAAAATCAATCAAGGATAAAAATATCACGGTTGAGGAAGCTATGGTATTAAAGCAGATACAAAACGCTATGAAGGGCGATCTGAGAGCTTTTGAAAGCATAATCGCACTGTCCAAATCTCATAATAAGACAGGCGAGCAACCGAAGGCACAGGAGACCGACAACGCATTTATTGAAGCACTGAACGGCAAGGCTGCGGAGGCGTGGAACGATGCAGAAAAGAAATAAATTCAAATGGGAACCGTTCAGCAATAAACAGCTAAAGGTTATGACGTGGTGGTGCGATAATTCACCCGTCAAGGACTATGACGGCATTATAGCCGACGGAGCGGTCAGATCGGGTAAAACCGTATCAATGGCTATTTCGTTTGTGAATTGGGCTATGGCACGATTTAATGAAACGGATTTTGCCTTATGCGGAAAGACTGTAGGAAGTCTGCGCCGTAACGTTGTTATTACGCTTAAACAACAGCTTCTGAGCCTTAACTACGAGTACGAGGAAAAACGCACGGATAATCTCATAATCATTTCAAAGGGGAATGTAACAAATTATTTCTATGTGTTCGGCGGCAAGGACGAAAGCTCACAGGACTTGATACAGGGCATGACGCTCGCCGGTGTTCTTTTTGATGAGGTTGCGCTGATGCCCGAATCGTTTGTTTCACAGGCTGAGGCACGATGCAGTGTTGAGGGTTCAAAGCTATGGTACAACTGCAACCCGAAAGGACCGACGCACTATTTCAAGACAAAATATGTTGATGCGATAAAGGACAAAAATCTTCTTTATCTCCATTTCACAATGGACGATAATCTTACACTGTCCGAAGCCGTTAAAGAAAGATATCGCCGAATGTTTACAGGCGTTTTCTATGACCGAAATATTTTAGGCTTATGGGTAACGGCGGAAGGAAAAATATATTTTTCGTTTACGAAGGACAATGTAATTGCTTCTGCCGATTGGTATGCAAAGGACGGAAACGGTAATTACATTCACCCGTTGAGAAAGAATATATCGATATGCACGATAGGCGTCGATTTCGGCGGCAATAAGTCAAGCACAGCGTTTACATGCACGGCATTTACAAAGGGATTTGCCGAGTGCGTGACGGTCAAGGAGCGACGTATTAAAAATGAGATCGACCCGACACAGCTTGAAAAGGAGTTTGTTGACTTCTGCCGAGAGTGCAGGGCGGAGTATACGGTGCTTGCCGCTTATTGCGATTCAGCCGAGCAGGTGCTTATACGAGGGCTGAGAAAGGCGGTCATGAACGAGCACATACCTATTGCAATAAATAACGCCCGTAAGGGTGAAATAATAGACAGAATACGGTTTGGATTGACGATGTTTGCGCAACATCGTTTTTCTATTGTCTCAAATTGCCCGGAGACGATACAGGCGTATACCGACGCTGTATGGGACGATAAGAAAGAGGATGTAAGGCTTGATGACGGGACAACAAACATAGATAACCTTGACAGCTCGGAATACAGCCAGGAGCCCTACATGAAAACAATGATAGATTTAACGAAGAAAAGAGGATAGCATGAATCCGCAAATTGTAAATTATTTAAAGAGCAAAGGAAATACGGTCATTGACGAAAACATTGATGACAAGCTTGAAACATGGGAGCAGTGGTACAGAGGACACGTCGACCGCTTCCATTCATACAAGATATACGAGGGTCAGAAGAACCTCAATCAGAAAAGGCGCACGCTCAATATGGCGGCTCGTGTATGCCAGGATTGGGCGGACCTGCTGCTTAACGAAAAGGTTGAGCTTTCGGCATCGGATAAATACACCGAGGAAGTTTTGCACAGGCTTCTTGAACAGGTCAATTTCTATGTCAGAGGAAACAACCTTATCGAAGCGGCTTTCGCAAAGGGCGGCGGCTTTCTTATCCAATATTGGGACGGAATAAAGGTCAATCAAAAGTACATTACGCAGGATAAATTCTATCCGATTTCTTTTGATTCGGGTAAGGTAACGGAAGCCGCTTTTGCTTCGGAAATAACGGTCAAGGGTCAGACCTATACATATCTTGAGACGCATACAAAGGACGAAAACGGCTTTTATGTTGTTGAAAATAATATTTTAAAGTCGGAAAGTCAGAGCATTTCCGAAATGCCCGAGATGTATGAGGAATTGGGCTTGGATCAATATATTTATACGCTTTCAAAAACGCCGACATTTCAGCAGATACGCCCGAATATTGCGAACAAGGATAAATTCGATTCACCTTACGGAACAAGCGTATTTGCAGGTGCAACGGACGTTCTTGAGGGCGTTGACATTGTATATGACGCTTATGTAAAGGAAATACTTCTCGGACGAAAGAGAATATTTGCGAGGGATTCCGTTACCAACGTTCACATTATGGAAAACGGACAAACGGTCAAGGTGTTCGACCCGTCGGACGAGGTCTTTTATCTGCTGCCCGAGAACAAGGACGACCCGTCTGCACCGCCGGTTATAGAGAGCAATATGCAGTTGAGAGTTACCGAGCTTGATGCGGCGATGCAAACGCAGTTGAATTTGCTGTCGCAGGCGTGCGGCTTCGGAGCAAACGGTTACAAATGGGACAGCGGCAATGTGTCAACGGCTACACAGGTCATATCGGAAAACAGCAAAATGTTCCGCACTCTGCGTAAGCACGAATCGGTTCTGAGAACCGCAATAATTGACATGGCACACAGCCTTTTGAACTTTGAAGCAATATATAACGGAGATAAAAGCATCGATTTGAACGCAACGATAACGGTTGATTTCGACGATTCTATCATCGAAGATACGGCGGAGATAAAAAGACAGGCTATGCTTGAATTCAACGCAGGTCTTATTGATGCGATTGAGTATTACAAGCAGATTTACAAGCTCGACGAGGAACAGGCAAAGAGCTTTTACAACGAAATGTTACAGAGAAAGCCGGAAGTTGAGGAAGAACCCGAGGGCACATAATGATTAAAGACATTGACAGCTTATCACAGCCGATAATCAACATTTACAGTCAAATTGAGCTTGACCTCATAAAGGAAATAGCGAGAAGATTTGATTTGAACGATGAAATCGGCGGTACAATGGAATGGCAGCTGAAAAAGCTTGATGAATTGGGTGTTCTCAATGCCGACACGGTAAAGGTTATTGCCTCATATTCGGAAAAGAGCGAGCAGCAAATACTCAATATGCTCAAAAAGGCACAGCTTGCAAACATCAATATGACCGAGCTTGAAGAAGCATACAGGCAGGGCAGTATCACGGTTGACCCGAGGAATATAAAAACCAATTCGGCATTTGCCGAGGTCCTGGAGCTGAGCTATAAGGAACTGAGCAATACATACAGACTTATTCAGACAAAGGCGCTTGAAAGCGCAAAACAGGCATATATGAATGTTATCAACCGCTCTTATATTGAGGTTGCGACGGGAACATACGACTATCAGACGGCGATCAAGCGAGCCATAAAGGATATGGCAAAGAACGGCATAAGCGGCGCAACATACAAGAGAAACGGAAAGCTTGTTCAATATTCACTTGAGGGAACAGTAAGACGTGATACTCTGACGGCGGTCAATAAGCTTGCCAATAAGTCCTCGGAAACACTTTGCGAAGAACTCGGTGCGGAATATGTTGAAATTTCTTCGCACTTGGGAGCGAGAACACACCCCACAAATCCCATTGCAAATCACGCAGGCTGGCAGGGTAAGGTGTTCAAAATCGACGGAAGCGACAAGAAATACCCGAACCTTAAAGAGAGTACAGGCTATCCCGATGATATCTTAGGATTGGGCGGCGTGAACTGCCGTCACCGTATGTTTCCGTTCTTCCCGGGCATAAGCACACCGAACCCGATCAGGTTTAACGAGGAAGAAAACCGCCGCGTTTATGAGCTTACGCAGAAGCAGCGTGCTATGGAGCGCAGAATGAGACAGCTCAAGAAAGAACAGGCGGCGGCAAAGGCTATCGGCGATACCGAAACGGCGGCGAAGCTGAAAACGAAAATATCCGAGCAGAGCAACAAGATTGATGAATTCTGCAAGAAAAACGGCTTGAAGCGTGATTTCAGCCGTGAACTCGTTAAGGAGCAGATCATAAAGAATAATGTACATCGCATGGGAAATATTTATTCTTCACCACTAGAAAAAGAGTTTGGAAAGCTCAAAACAAAGGAAACAGTAATAACCGATGAGCGTCTCAAACATATAAAAGAAAGACATCCGGAAGATTATGAACTGTTTAAAAAATATGGATCAGAAACTATAAAAAATCCTGATATAATAATTTCTGATTTCAAAAATGAAAATACCGTATTTATGGTAAAACGCTTAGGTGATACAAATATAAACGTTGTTACAAAGCTTATATTAAAGACAGATGATTCAAAGATTAAAAATTCGGTGTTGACCTTTTATAGAATAAGAGATAAAAACTTAATAAAAGCAGCAAAAAAAGGAAAAACTCTTTACATTAAGGAATAATTGTGCTATTATATTTATACAATAACTAAGGTATTTTGAAGTAGAGATTGTGCTGCTACGCACCTTAATGGTTAAAAGAAATGTGGGAAAGGGCACACCCACCAAGTACCAAGCAAAACAAAGCCATCTGATTTTCAGGTGGCTTTTTCAATATAATATATTGATTCAAGACATCCGAAAGGGTGTCTTTTTTCATATACACCGCTGAGCAGTCGGACATAAAAGGCTCAATCACCCCTGAGCATGGGACATAAAAGGCTTAATACTGCCGGAGACACCGGACATAAAAACAAGGAGTATTTATATGGAAAATCTTGAAATCCTGAAAGGCATCGTATCCGATGAAACCTATGCGGCACTTGAAGCCGAAACGAAGGACTCGAAAATCAGGCTTGGTGACTTGTCTACCGACAAATATGTCAGCGCCGACAAGTATAAAACTGTATAACCTTTGTCTAAAAGTTCCTTAGCGATACAATTTGTCAGGAAGGTCTTGCCTGTTCCGGTCTCTCCATATATCAGAATGCCCGGTCTGCTGTCCTGAAAATTCTCTGTGAACTGTCTTGATGCAGACAATATGCTCTGTGCATTCTGGTAAGGGGTGTAATTGTAGCCATCAATATGTTCATCTCTGTAGAAATCAGGATTGAAGCTGGCAAAATTCTCCGTCTCCAGCACCTTCTCTATGGTGGACTGCTGGTACAACTGGCTGATGACCATGTGCTTCAGACATGAACATGGCTTACCGTCCACATACCCGCTGTCTCTGCATGCAGAGCAGTTGTATATCGGTGCCAGATAATCGTCAGGGTATCCGGCCTGTGCCATGAGCTGGTGCTTCTCATCACGGAGAGCCCGGTTCTTCATGGAGAGTGCTTCTTCGTCCACTTTCTGATGCAGTATCCTTGCTCTTGATGCCTGGACGGCACTGTGGGCGATGGCGTCATCGATCTCCTTTATACGAGGGATCCTGGCGTATACCTCAGCTTTTCTGTTGTCCTGTCTGCGAAGATTGTCCTGTCTGATCCTGCTCAGCCGGGACAAAATATCATCATAATTTATATTGCCCATAATATGTATATATTACCTCTTGTCAAGATTGAGTTCATCTGCAAGCATCTGTTCCAGCTTGTCCAACTGGTTGGACATATCGGTCTGCTTGAAGTTCGCAAATCCATTCGGATTCCTGGTGGCTGCAGGCTGCGCTGTGGCCGCTGATTTCTTCTTGAGGAACTCCTGATCGAGCAGTTCGACATCCCTAATGGATTGTACACTATTCTTATGCCAGTTTTCAAGAATTCCATTGACATATGCGAAGTTGGCGGACTGTGGCTTGGAGATTATGGCCTTCTCACATGCCAGAAGGATAAGATCCTCTGAGAAATTCATCTCACCTGTCCACGCGTCAATGTATGCGGTCTCTATGCTGGTAGGATTGCTTCTGCGTATTCCAAGTGCAGAGAAGACCTTTCTGTAAAATGGATTGTAGGCGGAGCTGTCGGCTTTGGCCTTGTCAACCGTGTCTATTCCTTTTTCATACCATGCTATGGCTACGGTCTCCGCATATCTGAAGCTTGCCTTGCCCATGGTCAGACAGTATTCGATCAGATATTCGATGAGCTCCTGGGAGAAGCCAAGCTGGTCGTATATGTATATGAGACTTTCTGATTCAGGCATGGAAAGCGGTCTGCCAAAATATGCCTCTGTCTCAAACATAATATCAGAGAGAACCTCGTCCTCCTGTTTCTTCCTAAGAAATTCTGGTGTAACTGTTATCTTGTCAGGCAGAGTGCGCTCCGGCACCTCGGCCTTGTCTTCGTCTGCGATCGTCGCCGTGATCTCGTTGTTGTTATCGTCATCCCCGGTGGAATAATCCACGCCGAGAATAGAGAGGTCGTCAACTCCGCTGTCGGAGGAGCTGCCCTTGTCGTGAAGAGGGAGAAGAGTTATTCCTGTAAGCTCCTTCTTCTTGTTGTAGTTGAGCTTCATAACATCCTGGCTTATCCAGTATTTTATGGCTCTGCAAATATCCTTCTCTGTGAGATTAAAATGATCTGCTATGTTGGCGACAGACACGGGTTTACTGGAAGACATAAGTCTGACCAGATACAGATATACCTTAACAAACTCTCCGCTGGCGGAGGTCATGTAATAGTCTATAAAAAAGTTTGATATAGAGGAATATGTTTCGTTTTTTTCTGTTGTAATAGTAATGTAGCTCATGTCAAAAAACTCCTTGATCATACTCCTGAAATAGCGCATTTCCCTTAGCGCAAATGCATTATAACATGAACTTTTTGGAATGCAAACAGAACATACAGTCGGTTGGGAAAAAGGGTGGGGATGTGGATAATGTGGATAATGTGGACGAAAAAGTGACATAAAAATACAAAAGTCATAGTTTAACAGGGTTTTGTAATATTTCTGTAAAAATTATGTCAACAAAAAATATAAGCTCTGTGGGGAAAACTTTCCCACAGAGCTGTGTGGATAATGTGGATAACTAATTTTTTATCAGGTCATTTCCGATAGAATAGACGTTTCCGGCGCCCATAGTTATCAACAAATCATTTTTTTTGCAATTTTTTAAGAGATAATTTTCTATATCGTCGAAAGATGGAAGATAGAACGCATCAGTACCCGTTTCGGCGATCTTCTCGGCGAGTTGCTTTGCTGAGACAAGTCCGGTATCCTTCTCTCGGGCTGCATAAATATCTGCCACGATGACGTGGTCACATACCTTGAGTGCGTCTACAAACTCATCGAACAGAGCGTAGGTTCTTGAGTAGGTGTGTGGCTGGAATACGCACCACAGTTCGCTGTAGCTTGTGTTCTTTGCTGCCTTCAGTGTGGCTGCTATCTCAGTTGGATGGTGAGCGTAGTCATCCATGACTCTCACGTTGTCGAGGATGGTTCCCTTGTACTCAAAACGTCTCTCGGCACCGACACACTCTGACAGTCCCTGTTTGATGACATCTATGGAGATTCCAAGTTCAAGGGATGCCGCTATGGCTGACAGTGAGTTGTATACGTTGTGCTCACCGAATACCTTGAGTGTTATGTCAGTGATCTCTTTGCCGTCCACAACCAGTGTATAGGTTGGATGGCCGAAGTCATCGAATCGTATATTGTGTGCTGAATATTTGTTCTGTGCGCCCTTTCCAAATGTTACCACGCGGCACTCGAGGTCTCTGACAACGGTATCATAATACTTCATATCGCCGTTCACGATGACCAGACCCTCCTTTGGAGTCTTGGTTGCAAATACATGGAACGACTCAGCGATCTCATCAATGTCTTTGAAGAAATCAAGATGGTCGGCATCCACATTAAGTATGATGCTGATAAATGGCTTGAATGCGTGGTAGCTGTTGGTGTACTCACATGCCTCTGTCACGAAGTATTCGGATTTGCCGACACGGATATTGCCGCCGATCGCCGGAAGGATACCGCCGACCGAGATCGTCGGATCCAGACCTGCTTCCATAAGGATGTGTGACGTGATGGAAGTAGTCGACGTTTTTCCATGGGTTCCGGATACTGCGATGGCCGTGGAATAATTTTTCATGACCTGGCCGACCATGGAAGCACGCTCCATCATCGGAAGACCGAGTTCTTTTTCTGTCTCAGCTAATGCGATCCATAATTTTCTCCATGTGCGGAATTTCTTCTCCGGGGAGAAAATATACTGCATTTCCTTGCTTGCATATCGCTCAGAGAGCGGGCTCTGGTATCTGTCGTTCATGACAAAATCCTCTTT
>OQWM01000248.1_pt1 | contig 31932 bp, 19 predicted proteins | sample 1691531 | NCBI WGS metagenome assembly OQWM01 (sample SAMN03418257, study PRJEB22391) | human gut metagenome | biome: human-gut; feature: organic feature; material: feces | host: Homo sapiens | place: Tanzania | collected 2013-01
CGAAATAGGCGACGCCCTGGCGCCGTATTGAGCGGTAGCGAAATAGGCGACGCCCTGGCGCCGTATTGAGCGGTAGCGAAATAGGCGACGCCCCGGCGCCGTATTGCCGCAGGCAATAGGCGGAGCCCAGAGAAGATAAGGAGGATTGAGATGGCGCAGAAACCAGAAGAAAAGATGGATGAAGTCAAGGGTGAAGTGTACGAACCTGCGCCACGAGGGGCGGCGCGCGTGGCAGGCGTCGATTTGGCGGCGATAGATGCGCGTTTGAAGGAGTGTGCGGAGTTTTTCACGAAGCACTGCGACGAGGCGGATTACCGCAATTTAGATTGGTATCAGTGGCGGATGCAGTTGCGGTTTGCGGCGGGCGATGACGTTTACGAGGTCGTCGACGATGCGTTTATGGCGGCGCGTTGTTTGCATGAGCGCCATGCGATGCATTTGGAGCTCAAGCCGCCCGAAATGTTTATGACGCGGCGGATCATGCCTGTGGAGCTCGGCATTATCAGCGGAATGCCGATGCTGACGTTGGAGTTTTCGGCGACGTATGGTTTGCCGCTGATGATGGTTCTTGGTGGCACGGCGCCCGAGGACTTGATGAGCGAGGCGAATCTGATGACGTCGTATTTTCGGCGGGGATTTTGCGCGGATTTTGCGGAGCTGACGGGTTTGTCGGCGGTGATTTATGCGGGCGTAATAGCGGCGATTGGGCGCGGCTTTGACGATGAGGCGACGCTTGGGATTAATACGTATGCGAAGGCGCGTGATTCGTTGCGCGGCATGCCGCCTGCGTCGTTGTTGCCGAAGATCAAGCGATACGATGCGTTGATAACGGCGTTGGCGTGTTTGTGTGCGGGCAACATCGAAATGATAGGCGATGTATTGGCACCCGAGGCAGAGGCGTTTGAGGCGGATCAGCGGCGTCGTGGTGGCGAGGCGTATTTGTCGCCGTCGAAGATGCCGGTGCCGAAGTATTTCGACACGGCGATTTTGACGATTTTGGCGCTCATCGTGTTGCGCGGCGAAACGATTGTGTTGCCCGAAACAGGGGCGATAGCGGCGTATCGAGACTTTGTGCGCGGTTTGACCGAGATTCCCGAGCGTCGGATCGAGGTGCCTGGGCTCGACGAGGAATCGCGGCGAATTTTGCAAGAGGCGGGAATCGACCCCGACAACATCGGCGGAAATGAAGCCGATAAATCGTTCCGCGATGCGAAAGAGGAGAGCGAAGCGCGGGCTGCGGCGATTTTTGAGGAAAAACAACGACTTGCGCAAGAAGCAGTGAGAGAGAAGATAGCGCGAGGGATTGCCGAAGAAGAGAAGCACACGTCGGTGGCGCCGCAAATCGTCGAGCAAGAGTCGTTGCGATTGAGCGATGAAGATGAGAGTGGCGAGTCGCGGTCGCGTCGTTACGACAATTTTTTCGATTCGGGCGACGATAACGAGGCGCAGAGGCGGTTTAACGAGGAATCGGAGGCGCCGAGCGATGCCGAACAGAAATCGTATGCGAATTTTTTTGATTCGGGCGACGACGACAGACCGGCGAGCGATGACGCGAGAAACGGGCAATCGCCGGGGAAAGATTTTAGCCAGTTTTTTAGCGGTGGCGACGACGATGTCGAGCGCATCCAGGCGGTCAATGCCAAAGAAGATGCGATCGAGGGTGCTGTGGGTGCGACGAAAGATTTTTCGGCATTTTTTGCGCAAGACGACAAGACCGACGAATCGATTCGTGCGCATGTCGACGAAGAAACGGCGGCAACGCGAGAAACGGGCAAGAGTTATGCGTCGTTTTTCGACAATTTAGACGAGGCGGCGATACCGAAATTCGACGACGGATCGGACGATATGGCAGACGACGCGCGAGCGACGACGTCTTATTCGGCGGATTTCTTTTCGGACGACAAAGTGCCGCTTTCGGGGTTAAAGATGACGCTCGATCCAGAGCCCGAGCCCGAACCGAAAGTGGCGGACGCGAAGCCCGAGCCGCCGCGCGAGGCGTATGTGCCGACGATCGAAGACAATTCGCCGCGTCGAGATTTTACGCAATTATTCGATGAATCTGTGCCGGCGCCGACGATTGGTTTGAAAATGTCGGAAGATGCCGAAGAAAATGCAAAATGCTACGAAAAAGCCGCCGAGCACGACAAATCGAACGAAGCGTTTTCGGATGGCGCCGAGGCTTATGATGCCGATGGCGATGCGGGCAAAGGGCGAGATTTTAAGCGGTTTTTCGACGACGAGGCGCCGGCTGGTATGCCGACGATCGACGATGCGACAAGGGATCGCGACGATCAAATCAGGGAACTCGAACGCGAACAGCGCGAAAAGGCGCAACGCGCGATCGAAGAGCGCGAAAAGCGCGCGCTCAAGCTCAAACTCGATGGGACCGAAGAGCCAGAACTCAAGAAGCCCGAGTCGTATCAGCAGCGCATGGAGCGACTCATTGCCGAAAAGCACCAAGCGGCAAAGGAGCAGGCGTTGCGGGAGCGCGAAGAGGCTATGCGCGAGTTAGAGGCGTGGAAACAGAGCGAGCCCAAGGCGATAGTCATCGAGAAACTCCAGCTCACGCCCGATGCGCCGCGCGATCCCGACGAAGTCGTCAAGAAAGTCGATCCCGAAGACCTCGTCATCAAAGGATTTGCTTATGACGACCTCGACATGATCCATTCGAATACGGCGCAAAAAGACGACGTCGAAGAAGATTTCGATTTGTATGCCGCCATGGCTCGAAAAGAAAGCGAACAAAATTCAGATAACAAAGACAAATCCGAAGATAATTCGCAATAATTGCGAGTTTTTGTAGATTTGAACAATAACACGCGAGGAATGCGCATGGTGTAAAGTTGGCGCATTTCTCGAAGATTGCGTAAAGATCGATTTTAGAGTATCGCCCTTTGCGGTAGAATGCCGCCGACTTTGTATCGGGGCATGTTTAGGACGGACGAATATATGAAGAAGCATTTTGGGCGTATTTTGTTTGCGACTTTGTATTTGATGATGGCGTCGTGTGGCGTTCATACGAATGGGACAAAGGCGACAGAAAATTCGACGACCGATGTGACGCAAGTCGTAGAGGCAGGGGCAGTGTGTGGAGCGCCGACCGCGGCAGGTGCGAGCGATTGCGGAGCGGATGGTGAGCCGAGCGCTGTGGAGGCTGGCCAAACAGGCGATGCGCAGAATTCTGAGGCGCAACGAGGGGCTGTAGATGCCCAAGGGACTGTAGATGCACAAGGGGCTGTAGATGCTCAAGGCGTTGCGGGAACTGCCCAAGAGTTCGGTACGCGAGCGTCGGGAGCGGGGAACGACGGGAGCGGAACGCCAGCGGGCGATGGCGATCGAGCCGTTGCTGAGCAAGGCTCAGAACATGTGGAAGAGGGATCGGACGCACAGGTGATGGATGGCGCAGCCGACGACATGTTAATTCAATGCGAAGCTCGCATTGACAGAAATGGCGAATTATATACGGCTCAGGCCGTTGGACCGACGATCGAAGAGGCGCGCGACAATGCGATCGTCGAGGCTTGTTCGATACCGTGTGCCGAATCGCTCGAATCGAAGGGAATTTCGGACGACGAACTCGAAAAAGAAATCGACGCTTGTGCCGAGCAATGTAGCGATGAAGCGATCGTCATTGCAGCAGTATGCATGCGCAAAGGCGTATCGATATATACCGAAGGTGCGTGGAATGAGAACGGCGATCCGGCGCCGACAAATGGTTCAGAGACGTCGAAATAGTAGGTAGAGTTTATGGAAGTCGGACAGAAGATCGATCACTATACACTCGAAGATAAAGTCGGGGATGGCGGATTTGGCGATGTATTTCGCGCGGTCGATGATAACACGGGGATGGAAGTCGCGATAAAGTGTTCGCGCCCCCAGGAGAGCAGTCGAATCCAAGACTTTGAGCAGAGATTTTTGCGCGAAGTGGCGTGCATATCGAAGTTGCGGCACCCGGGGATTGTGCAGTTATTCGACTATGGCGCGTTGCCCGATAAGACGTTTTATCTCGTGATGGAGTACGTCTGTGGTCTCAATCTCGACGTATTGATCAAGCGCGATGCGCCGTATTCGTATGTTTTTGCGAGCAATATCATTTTGCAGATATTAGATGCGTTGTCGGAGGCGCATTCGCAAGGGATCGTTCATCGCGATTTGAAGCCCGCCAATATCATGCTCGTGCAACGAGGTCTTCGCCGCGATATCGTCAAATTGCTCGATTTTGGGATTGCCAAGGCATTCGACGGCACCGAGCCCGATTTGACGCGCCAAACGTTCGACAAAGGCGTGGGCTTTGGATCGCCTCAATACATGCCGCCCGAGCAGTTTTATGGTCAAAAAGCCGGACCATATAGCGATCTCTATGCCGTAGGTTTGTTGTTTTTGGAATTGCTCACTGGCAGGCCAGCGATAACGGGGAAGACGTTATCGGAAATCGTCGAAAAACAGATTCGCACGTTTCCGACGATTGAACCGCCATTTAACCAAGGTCCGCTTTTCGATGTCTTCAGGCGTGCCTTGGCGAAACAGCCGTCGATGCGGTATCAGACGGCGCTCGAGATGTATTGCGATGTCGATGCGATTGTGCGCCAGCAGTCGCCTTATTTGCCAATATATGCCTCGGCTGCGGGCAAGCAATCGCCGCAGTTGACGGTATCGTTACAGCGATCCGAGGCGGCAAAGAAAGACGTCGGCGATTCGGATTTTGACGTCGAAGATCAAGATTCGACGGTCGACACGATGATGTTCGACAATCAGACGCCGACGCTCGACGACGATAACGTCGATTTGAGCAATTTCAATACGATGATCTTCGAGAGCGATGTGAGCCCAGCGGCGCCGGCGCCGCGATCGCTCTATAAAGAAATCGAACAGATGGTCGAAACGGCGCCAACCGACGATATGAGCCGTTTATCGCCGACAGTCCCCTCGGCGACGAATAAGTTGCCCCAAAGCCAGATTCTCGGTTGCCCACCGCGTCCTAGCACGGTGACGAGTCGATTGGGCGGTTCTATGCCCAAAACCGATCAGTTCGATTGCATGGCGAGTTCTGAGCTCAATATAGCGACACACGCGATGCCCGCGCATCCGGAGTTGGCATATATGTCGAGAGCAGATGGTCCGGTTTCGATCGCCTCGGATGGCTATGGCGAAGATATCGAAGAGAGCCGGACGCGCATGCTCGAACCCGAGGGATTGCCGCCGATTAGCGATGATTTATCGCCAGTGTTCCACCAACAAAAGACGCAGTTTATTCCAAAGCATATTTCAGGGGCTCGCCGGCCTACGGGCTATAACGATGGCTTGATGGATCGCATTATCACGCGCATGATGTCGACGTCGTTTGGGATAAAGTTCTTCAATTCTGCCCCCGTATTGGCTTTGACGCGTGCGCAGAAGCACTTGTCGCGATATATCGATTCGCTCTACGAAGAACACTTTTTGGCACTCGTCATCGGCGTTTGCACGATACTCATCTTGTTGACGGTCATCTTAGTCTGGCTCGTTTTGATTTAGTTGTCGGGCTCGATTTGATTTCGTTTCGGCAACGGTTATTAGCGGTTATCGGCGTTTGGCTTGGGTTGATTTCGTTTCGGCAACGGTTATCGGCGACGGGTTGGAAGTGAAACAGCGAATAAAATGAGGCGGAGGCGATATGCGTCAGAATTATCTTTTGCCAAATATCGAGCGTTGGACGCCTGATCGGGGTCCCGTCGTACGCCTTGCCGATATATCTGTGTCGTATGGAGAGAAGAAAGTCATCGATCATTTGTCGCTCGACATTCCCGTGGGCAAGACGACGGTCATCATCGGAGAGTCGGGTTCGGGGAAATCGTCGTTGATCAAGGCGATGAATGGTCTCATCGTGCCCGATAGCGGTTCTTCGCAGTTATTTGGCGTCAATACGCGCGATTGTTCATCGTCTCAAATCATCGAATTGCGCAAGCGCACGGGAACGATTCTGCAGAATTACGCATTGATCGATTCGATATCGGTCTTTGAAAACATCGCCTTCCCACTCGTCGAAAATACGTCGATGCCGATGGATAAGATACGGCATTTGGTCGAAGAATCGCTCAAGCCCCTAGGGTTAATCGATGCCATCGATAAATTTCCTTATGAATTATCGGGTGGAATGAAAAAGCGCGTTTCGTTTGCGCGAGCGACGATTCACCAGCCGGAGCTCGTGTTTTTCGACGAGCCGACGACGGGGCTCGATCCGCTCATGATCGTCTTCGTCGACAATATCATTAGGGATTTGCGGCAACGATACGATATGACGAGCGTTATCATTAGTCACGATATCCAAAGTATATATCGGCTCGCCGATTGCGTCGCCTTTTTGCACGAAGGAAAGATCATCTTTCAAGGCGCGGTTGGCGATATCCAAAAGACCGATAACCCCATCGTTCGGAGGTTTTTCGATTCGTCGAATAAGTCGACGAAAACGCATCACGTATCGGATGAGAAGCCGTATGTGACGGTTCGCGATTTGCACAAGTCGTTTTCGGGGAAGCCCGTACTCAAAGGCGTATCGCTCGACATCCCGACGCGTCAAATCACGGTTATCATTGGCGGGAGCGGTTCGGGGAAATCGGTCTTGCTCAAGCATATTTTGGGGTTGTTTACGCCCGATTCGGGGCAAGTATGCGTCGATGGACTCGAATTGACGAAGGCATCGGAGCGCGAACGCGAGTCGATGCGCACGCGGATTGGTATGCTGTTTCAGGGAGCGGCTCTTTTCGATTCGATGAGCGTAAGGGATAACGTCGCGTTCGCGCTACGCGAGCGGCGCCATGCAGTACCGAAGGCAGAAGTCGATGATCGCGTCGAAGAAATCATGGCGCGATTGAAGATCGACAATATCGCCGATGCATGGCCCGAAAACATATCGGCAGGGCAAAAAAAACGCGTCGGTTTGGCCCGAGCCATTATCACGCGGCCGAAACTCATGATCTACGATGAACCGACGACGGGGCAAGATCCGATTATGATTCGATACGTCGACGATATGATTCTAGAAGCACACGACGAGTTCCAATTGACGACGATCGTCATCAGTCACGATATGGTGTCGACGTTCAGAATTGCCGATCAAATCGCCATGGTTTATGATGGGGTGATTGCCGCACGCGGAACGCCCGCTGAACTCATGGCTTCGCCCAATAAAGAAGTTCAGGCGATGATCCACGCCCAGATACCTCGATAGCTGCAGATGTCGCCTTACAACTCGCCTTTTCATCGGCTCTGGCGCATGTTTTATTTGGCGGAATGAGAAGATGTAATGCGAGAAAAAGCAGTTCAGTGCGAGAAAAAGCAGTTCAGTGCGATGAGATTGTGGTTTCGAGTGATGAAGAATTATATCGCGAATTTGAATCGATTGAGAATTATGCTAACAATACGGCATCCGTTGTACGCATCGTAGCGCCCAAGGGGTAAAAACGTAATGGAGTTGAATACGAGCCAGATATGACGAATCACGAAGATTTGATGGCAGCCGCTCTAGAAGCAGTTGAACAAGCCGAAACGCGCGCCAATGGTGCGCAATTCGCAGAATTAGACAACGGCAATGCCGCCGATTTGTCGTCCGATGAACGATCAGAATCGGGCATTGGCGATACGGAACAAGCCGCGGCGTTCGATCTCGATATCGATCTCGACCTCGATCTCGAATTGTCGGGATCGGATTCGTCTTTGCCAAACCTCGGTAAAGACCTCATCGCCAAGCTCAGCGCACAAAAAAATGCCAAAAGCGATGCGCCCACAGTCGCTGGAGCCAAAACGCCAGCCGCCGATAAAGCGCAAAGCACACTGCCCAGCTCAAAACCCACCTCGGCATGCACCACAGGAGCGCAAGCATGCACAGCTGGAGCGCAAGCGATCCCCAAACCCGCGCCCAAAATCGTTTTGCCCCAGATCGGAGCCCTAAAATCGACGCCAAACGAAGCGCAAGCCGCGCAAGCACAAACGCCGACACAAGCTAAATACATGATGCTCGAAAACCTCGTGCAGGCACAAAAAGTTCGCATCGCTTCGCTCGAAAACGAAATCGAAGAAATACAGCAAAAGTCTCAAGCCGTTTCGACGACCGAAATCGACGAGCTCCATGCGCAAAACAAAGCACTCAACGATCGCATCGTTCGCATCTCTGCCGATTTTGACAATTATCGCAAGCGCGTTTTGCGCGACCAAGATCAAAATAAAGAACAAGCCGAGGAACGGATCGTCACCAGTTTCTTGCCCGTCATCGACAATCTCGAACGCGCCCTCAATCACGCACGACAGTCGAACGACTTCGAAAAGCTACTGCAAGGCGTCGAAATGACATATCGACTCTACTTGCAAACGCTCGGAAAACTCGGTTGTACCCCCTTCGAAAGCCTCGGGCAAGATTGCGATCCCAATTATCACGATGTCTTGCAACGCGTCATCGATGACGAAAAAGAACATAATACAATTGTTCAGGAGCACCTAAAGGGGTACATCATGCACGATCGCGTGTTGCGCCCAGCCCTCGTCGTCGTGTCGCAACATTCACAAGAGCCAACAACAGACAAAATAGAGGATTAGCCTATGTCGAAAATCATCGGTATCGATCTCGGTACGACGAACTCCTGCGTATCGGTCATGGAAGGTAATAATGTCGTCGTCATTGCCAATCGCGAAGGATCGCGAACGACGCCATCGATCGTCGCATTTTCGAATACCGGCGATACACTCGTCGGGCAAATGGCCAAACGACAAGCGGCAAAGAATCCCAAGAATACCGTTTTTGCCGTGAAACGCCTCATCGGACGAACGATCGATGACCCAGAAGTCGTGCGGCTCAAGTCGCTCGTTCCTTTCGATATCGTGCCCATGGGCTCGGGCGAAAGAAAAACACCTGGTGTCAAAATTGGCGATAAAGAATACAGCCCGCAAGAGATTTCTGCGCTTATTCTTTCGCAAATGCGAGATATTGCCGAAGATTATGTTGGCGAGAAGATCGAACAAGCCGTCATCACCGTGCCGGCTAACTTCAACGACGCTCAGCGCCAAGCGACGCGCGATGCTGGTCGCATCGCCGGTCTCGACGTTTTGCGCGTCATCAATGAACCGACCGCCGCATCGCTCGGCTACGGCTTCGGCGAAGATCGACACGAAACGATCGTCGTCTATGACTTGGGCGGCGGCACATTCGATATCTCCATCCTGCGCCTCGGCGACGGCATGTACGAAGTACTCTCGACCGTCGGCGATCCATTCCTCGGTGGCGAAGATTTCGATAATCGCATCGTCGAAACTTTGCTCTCAGAATTCCAAGACGAAAATGGCATCGATCTGCATAGCGATATGTCGGCAATGTACCGCATTAAAGAAGCCGCAGAATGCGCCAAACAAGAATTAAGCGTCGCTCGCGAAACCGAAATCAACCTCCCCTTCCTCACGATTAAAGACGGCGCCCCACTCCACATGTCTCGCACTATCACGCGAACCGAACTCGAAGACCTCACACGCGATATCGTCGAAAAAACTATCCCAATCTGCCAACAAGCCCTCGACGACGCACAACTCACCGCTAAAGATATCACACAAGTCGTCCTCGTCGGCGGTATGACGCGCATGCCACTCGTTCGCGAACGCGTTCAACAATACTTCAATATCCCCATCAATACCGACGTCAACCCCGACGAAATCGTCTCGATCGGCGCATCCGTCCAAGCCGGCGTCCTCAACGGCGATGTCCAAGAAGTCGCCCTCATGGACGTCACCCCACTATCGCTCGGCATCGAAACAATGGGCGGCGTCTTCATGCCTCTCATTCCTCGCAATACCCCCATTCCATGCGAAGCCTCGGAAATCTTCTCCACCACCGTCGATTACCAAGAAATGGTCAACGTCCACGTTCTGCAAGGCGAACGCGAACTCGCTAGCGAAAACTACTCCCTCGCTCGATTCGAATTGTGGGGCATTCCCCCTCTTCTTCGCGGTATGCCGCAAATCGAAGTCTCGTTTAAGATCGATGCCTCGGGCATCGTCTCCGTCTCGGCACTCGAAAAGACAACCGGACGCGAAGCCAACGTCAAAATCGAAGCTTCAGGCGGTTTGTCGGAATCCGAAATCGATACGATGATCGCCGAAGCCGAAGCAAAGCGAAATTCCGACGCCGAACTCCACGAACGAATCGACAAAATTAACGAAGCAAAAGGACTCGTCTATATGGCAGAACGCTCCCTCAAACAAATGGGAAGCTACTTGCCCGAAGATACCGTCGCTCAATTCCAAAACGCTATCGCTCAACACATGGATTACCTCAATAACAATCCAAACGATATGCTCACCGAAGACGTCAAATCGACAATCCGCGAACTCGAAAAACTCGCACAAACAATCGCCGAAACCGCCTTTAATGCAATGAGCAATTAGCAGTTAGCAATGAGCAATGAGCAATGAGCAGTTAGCAATGAGCAATGAGCAATGGGTGATGGGGGGGAAGATGCGGGCGTAGTTTTTAGGGAGTCTTGGAAGATGGAATTGGTGGATGAAGTGGCAGGCATAGTTTGGCAGTGGAGGGAATGAAGGGGGCGAGCGTGATAGCATGACACCAAGCACGATATATCGCAAAGTGATGATCTTTAATTGGATAAAGCTCGGAATAGGCTTTCTCAACTGCCTCATCGCCATGATGATCGTCGGAGGAGCTTATCTCGTCATCACGCATTTTGAATTCGAAATGATGACGAATATCGCCATCGGATGCGGAGCGTTTTTATTCATCGTCGGCGCGTATTATATCACGATGAGCCGACTTGGATATAGCATCAGAACCGGGCAACTCGCCATTACGGAACGCGCCAATGCCGGAAACGACTTGCCGCCAAATCCGATCGAGTTTTCAAAAGATATCGTATCGAAGCGGTTTGGTTCGAATCGCAAATTCTATCTCGTATCGCGCGATATAGCGATCGTCATTCGACAATTCGTCAGAGTGATATCTCGCGGGTTTTCTGTCGACTCCGATTTGCCCGATCTTCGCATATCGCATCGATTATTGATATTGCTTAGTCATACGGCAATATATAAAGCAGATGATTGTTGCATTGCTTATGCACTACGAAAGCGCGATTATGAACTCAATGCCGCCATCGTCGATGCGCTTACGATACTGGCTCAACAATGGAATGTATTTATACGACGCGCATTTAAATTGAGCTTGTTCGTCATCGTCGGATGCATTTTTTTATTTTTGATATTCTACTTGCCTGGACTCGCCGTTTCTCAATCGTTGAGCATCAGTTCGTTGCCGTGGATGGGGATATCGTTCTTGCTCATGTTGTCATTCAAGATCGCTTTCTTCGATTCATGGGTTCAAACGAAAATGACATGCGAGTTTCTCGATATTACTAACGATACGGCGATCGATGGAAAACTCTATCAGAAATTAGATTCGTGGTCGTCGATGTATGCTCATCTTCGGAAATTAGCTCAAAAGGCTACCGAAAAAGCCGAAAAAGCCGAAAACCCAACCGATGTAGATAATCATATCGCATGCGAAACGAAAGACGACGATGTAAAAGATTGTTGTAATGATGGAGATGGTGAAAACAAAGTATTAGAAGATGACAATGCAAATGAATGCACTCATGCAAAAGGTCATTGCAATGAGTGCGATTTGGAGCAATCCGCAGACTATGACTCGTCATCGTCGAGTGATGAGCACTCGAGACTAGGTTGATGTGGTGTACAGGTGAGCGAGCAAATCGTGGCGACGGGGCGCGTCATGGGGGATTGGGAAAGCGAGCAATAATCGAGGCGGAGAAGGGATCCGTTTTCGACGTGGAGTTTAGGCGCAAATAATCCACGAGCTTCGGTTTCGTCCATTTCGTCGAGCATTTTTTGCGAAATGTGATCGAACGAACCGCACCCGAGCAAGAGCAGAGTCGAAGCAATTGCATCGGTAGAGAGTGCATCGACGCCGTTTTGGATATTCTCGACGAATTGATCGTAGAGATCGGGGTTTGGGAGTGCAATAGCGCGATCGCGTTTTGGATCGAGTAGAACGGCAAAATAACGCGTTTTGTAGCCGGCATCGCGAGCAAAAGCGCTCGGCTCGGTCGTGACACCGCCCAAGACCATGTTGCCGAGCTTGTAGTAGACGATGGCGTCGCCTTTTTGAGCTCGCACGATAGCTTTTATCGCGCGAGCATAGTCGGGCGACTGCAGATCAATCGCCTCGTATTGCGTCGGCGATTCCCATGCAATGGCATCATTCGTCGATCCCGAACATCCAGTCAAGAGCGACATCGTAGCGATGATGAAGGATTTAAGTCCCATGGCTAGAATTTACCGCCGCGCCCGCTTGTCGCAGGTTTGTCTCTGTGTAGCCCCATGCGTTCAAACCACTCTTTATGTGCGGCGCTCGTCTTTGAACCTTTGGGATTTGCGACGTGATAGGAGGCATAGAGTTCGGCAAATTCTTCGCCAGGATCGCGGAATTGATACATGCTTATCTTTTGCTTCCAAGCATCATTCGAGAACGAATACCATCCACGCCCTTCGTATCCTTCGTGGATTTGGCGTTTCATATCGTTGCGAGCGCCTTTATACCATGGCATGTATTGATAGCGCTTTCCATCGGCTACGGTGTAGTAATAGGTGAACGAACGCGCAATGTGTTTGTATACGGTCGAATTGAGCAATACTTTCGTGAGTTCGGCAGCACCGCGATACCCGTTATTGTCGGTGTTCCCCTTGAACCAATCGACGGCTTTATCGAGGATAGTAGCTTCTTTTCCGCCGCGTTTACCGAGGTTTTGATAAGCTTTTTGGACGGTAGGCAAGATGTTTTTTTCGATGGGTTTGCCATTAGAATCGCCGACGACGCGTTTTTTGACGAGGAGTTTAGCGCCCTCGCGAGCGATATCTTTTTCTTCTTTGGTGAGGCCTTCGGGGAATGGCGTGACGGCATAGGACTCGATCATCGTCGCAATGTTTTGCGACGAATTTCCCTCGGCTTTCCAATCGCTAATGGCGCGGAAATCGGCTCGCCCTGAGTACTTTTTGCCGATATCGACGATGTGCCCGAGTTCGTGGACCATCGTACAATCGAGCGAATTGAGCGAATACTTATAATCGTTCTTCGATTCGCAATAACCGTTGCCGGCAATCGCCTTCGTATTGGAATCGGTGTAGTTGACGTTATAGCTCCCCGTCCAGTCGAGAGCGACGCCACCACCGCCCGAAGAAGTATTCATCGTCGTGATCGAGCAGACTTTATCGACGTGGCTCGGGGGCAAGAGTCCGAGGCTATAGTATAGATGGCGCGCACCGTTGACAGTCCAAGCTTGCTCGGTGTCGGACGTGCAGCACAAGAGTTTGAATATCGTGCCTCGGATCGTCTTAGACCCGAGCTTGACGCCGTATCGCTTTTCGACAAACGACTGCATCACGGCATCGTCGTTGACGTGCGTATAGAGCAAGTCCATGCTGGCTTTGACGTAGTAGTCGGTTTTCATCGCCAACAGTGCGTTCATCGTCGTGCTGTTTTCGGCAACCGATTTACGTTCGGCATCGGTCATGCTCTTCGCACTCGACAAGACTTTAGGGCTATTTTTTGCCGCAATTGCCGTTTTGAATGCTTGGACTTGCGAAACCGATTTTGCTTGTGATTTGGCGGCAGTTGCGGGCGAAGACTTCGCCTGAGTCGCCATCTTTGGCGCTCGCAAGTCGTTGACCTTGACGGCTGGAGCCGTTTCTTTTTTGGCTAGTGGCTTGTTCTGCATCGTTTGTGCCATTGTTTGGTCCTCCTATATAGGTTACGTAACACCACACACACTTACATCTAGAGTACACGATTCTGTTCTGCAAGGGAAGTGAACAAAATGCGCTCGAACGAGTAAGAGCATGTTGGTGGCCGTCGATAGTTGGTGTAGCATGTGCCCATATTGCCCTCGGGCAATGCTGGGGGGCTCAAACGGAGTCGAAAACGCGAGAAGAATCGACCGTTTGCGAGCGGAAAGTGGACGTGCGTGCGCGTTTTGGGGCGTTGTGAAAAAAATGTTCACATGAAAATGCAAATAATATTTTGTTCGCGTGGCGAATTGTGCTAGAAGGCGCGAGTGATGCGTCGACGCTACCGATGTGGCGTGTAGAATGAGAGGAGAGCGCATGAATCGACGAATTATTGTCATGGTATTAGCTGGTGTGATCGGTAGCAGTGGCGTTGCCTTGGGGCAAGAGGCGAAGCCATCACGGACGATAAATTTGGTGTATGACGATTCGGGTAGCATGATACGGCAGGGGAGTACGTATGTGGATACGTGGTGCCAAGCGAAATATGCGCTCGAAGTCGTGGCGTCGATGTTAGATGATCGCGATGTATTAAATGTATATTATATGAGCGATTATGACAGCGGAATGGCAGCACCGCCGCGCATACGTTTGCATGGCAGTCAGAATCCGCAAGTGGTGGCAGGCAATGTGTCGACGGTGCATCAGATGGTGACGCCGTTCGGAAATACGCCGTTTAGTGCAGTTCGGAAAGCACATCAAGATTTAAAGCGGGCGTCGAGCGATGAACGTTGGCTCGTAGTTTTGACCGATGGCGAGTTTGAAGATGGAAAGATGACAAATGATGCGGTGGAGTCATACTTCCAAGAGGTCGTGGCAGGTGGTCAAGCGAAGGTGATGATGCTCGCGATGGGACCGATGGCGGCGACGATACGCAGCGATGAACAGAAAGGCATATATTTCGAACATGCGACGTCGACGCGCGATATATTGCCGAAATTGACGGCGATATGTAATCGGATATTTCAACGCAATGCGTTGCCAGTGCAACACGAGAATGCAAAAGTTGGAATTGAATTTAGCGTTCCAATGCGAGAGTTGATCGTTTTAGCGCAGGGCAGCGAAGTGACGATGGCAGGGCCGATCGTAGCGGCTGAAGGAGAGAATGCGCCATCTTCGGTAGTACAAGTAAAGTATTCGGAGGTGTCGTCGACGCAGAATCCACCGAATGCAGTCGTTGCGCGCGATTTAAATGGCATTGTCGCGACATATTTCGGACCGTTTGCGCCAGGGAAATATACGATCGAAATAGCGAAAGCCGACACAGTCGACGTTTATTACAAGCCCAATGTATCGATTGCGGCTTATTTATATGATTTAGATGGCAATGAAGTGACCGATAATGCCGACATCGTCAACGGCAAGTATGTGTTGCGATTTGGTTTTGTCGATGCGAAAACGAAAGCAAAAGTCGAAGATACGTCGTTATTGGGGCGTATCGATTACGAAAGCGTTGTGACGAATACGCCGATCGATGGGGCTGTATCGACAGTCGAGGCGAAAGACAATTCGACGATAGAGATTCGGGAAGGTAAACTCGACATCGCCGTGAAAGCGCAATATTTAGAATACAACACGGTGAAGACGTCGTTGACGTTTGACGTGTTTTTCAGGAATGAATTGGAATATCGGGTTGAGGAAGTGCCCGAATATAAGCTTACCGATGATGGATATGTGAATTTCGACAAGCCGGTGCGGTTGTCGGTGCAAATGAAAGATGGCGACAAGGCGATCGATTTGACACCAGAGCAATGGGCGGCGATGGGGTTGCCAAAAGTATATACGAAATCGGGAGAAGGAAAATTCCAAATCGCGAAGGGGGAAAAGATCGGGGAATTTCTAGTCAATTTGGATTTCGATGGCGTCGATCCGTTTGAAGTGAAAGAGACGGAAGCATCGTTTTCGGTGAGCGGTGGGTTTGAAAAGGGGAAATCGTCGGCAGCAGGTCGCGTCGAGGCGACCGTATCGATAACGAATGAGATATCGGATTGGGCGCGTTTTTTGAGATGGATGGAGCTGAATTGGAAAACGGCATTGATGTGGCTCATCGCTGGCATCATATTATGGGGTTATATGCCCTGGGTGAAGAAGCGATTTGGGAAGATCGGCAGTCGTATGCCAGTGACGAAAAAGACGGTTTTTAGTACAAAAAATGATGACGGAATTGCAAAATTTTCGAAGGATACGATGTCGGTGATAATGCCGTATCGAGCAGAGACAGGTGTATTGGATCTATTTCAAGCATTTCCAAAGGTATCGCCACTGACATTGAAATTGAAAGCGGCAGGAAATGGCAATATATATATTATGAATTATAGGGATGTCGATGCACGGTGTGAATTTGCTTCGAAGAAACCAAGGGATCATAAACCAAAGAAGCCATTCACATTTCGTCCGAATTGCACGATTACTTTTCGAACAGAGAATGACAAGGGAGAAAAAGAAACGTATTCATTTTCGATGATGTCTACGTCGAAATCGAAGAAATGATATTTTGGCAATATATGCCGTCGCGGTCGGAGGCTTTATTTTGTCATTTGGCGCATGAATGGCGTATCTGTTGTAGGGATGGCGCGGTTATCGTGGAAAGTGCGAGTTTTTTAAGCATTTTGAACGCGAAATAATGCGTAGCGTTGGAGCGTTACGCGTGGCGCGATGTGTCGCAGGACGATGAAATTATCGTAGATATTGACGCGTCGCAGATAGTAGGAATGTGTCAACGTCGTAGAAAGAGCAAACGTCGTAGAAATAACCCATAGACGAGTATAGAGAAAGGAGAGCGTATGGTAGCCCCAACATTGTTAGTCGGCCTTGGTGGAACGGGATCGAAAATCGTGTGTCGCGTGGCGAACATGGTGTCGTCGGATCAACGGAATCGAATAGGATATGCCGTATTTGATACGGATATCAATGAATTGCGCGGTATCGAGGCGGCGAATCCGTTTGTAACGTGTATACAGACGTCGACGAATTTATCGGTGGGTGAGTCGTTGAACATCGACGAACACGCCAGGAATGAGTGGTTCCCGATGAACCAGATATTGGACAGCAAGACGTTGACAGAGGGAGCGGGGCAAGTACGCGCGACATCGCGATTGGCGTTTGAGATGGCGGTTCGCGCCGGTTTGATGGACAAATTGCATTTTGCGATTGAGAATTTGTATAAAGTCGAATCGACGAATACGGAACAGGCGTTGCGCGTGGTGATCGTCAGTTCGTTGGCAGGCGGAACGGGTTCTGGTCTTATCGTGCCGGTTGCCTTGTACATACGCAACTTCTTAAAGACGCGCTTCCAGCAGAGTGCAAATATCATGCGCGGATTTTTCTTGATGCCAGAAATATTTTTCGAGGTCATACGAGGGCAAACGGAGCGCAACAATTTAATGTGCAATGCGTATGCGACGATCCGCGAGCTCGATGCGTTTTTGATGAAAGGCGATGGGACGTTGAATGAGAAATACATGACTTCGGTGAAGTTGGATTTCCCGCGCGTTGGAACGGATACGTATGATGAGTATATGGTACGTCCGTACGATTTTTGCTTTTTGTTCGATGCGCAGAATACGGCGGGGCGCAAGCTCAATAACTTCGCACAATACATCGAGCACGCGGCGAATTGTATATATTCGCAATCGATAGGCCCGATGAACAAGCGCAGCAATTCGTCGGAAGACAATACGATTCGCGATCTGTGTGCGCAACGCGGTCGGAATCGGTATGCTGGGGCGGGGTCTGCGATGCTCGTGTATCCGGTCGAAGATATTAAAGAATATATCGCGTTGAAATGGGCTCAGCAGACGATATCGGATCAGTGGTTGAAATTCGATCGGATATATATGGGCAAGGTAAAAGAGTTGCAAAAACAGCGAGCCCAAGGCGTCGTCGTGCAAGAAATCACGGCGGCCGACGATTATTTGCAAACGGTCGACACGCTCGATAGCCAGAAAGACCCATTTGCAATATCGATATTGGATCAATGCAAGTGCTACGATGAATCGGGATTGAATCGGACGGGTAGCCGAGTCGATCACTACATCAATGCATTGTTTGATTATGTAGAGCAGCAGGGGAATTTAGAGTGTAGTGCTCGTGCAGATGCGACCAAAGCGATACAGAGGATCGAAGGTGGAAATGATTCGGGGTCATCGATCCTAGATGCAGATGCGAAAGTGCGGTCGTATAAAAAGTACGTCGATCAATTTTGCAATAGTGCAACGTCATCGCTTGCGTATACGATATTCCGTGCGCAAGGCGAGAAAGTGACGAAAGAGAAAAAGAATTACCAACTCGAAACGTATTTGCGTGGCACGGATGGATCGTTTATGCACCCCAATGCCGTCCGTTATTTTTTATATCAGAGCCAAAAGACGATCGAGCGCCATATTCAGACGTTATGCAATGACATCGAAGATCATGAAGCGTTTTTTAAGGGTTTTGATGGTAATTATGACGATCCGAACACCGAACAAATAGAAACAGTTGAACAGTTTGTGGCGAAAAAAATACCGATTTACAATAGGCTGAGCAAGACATTGACTCAAGATCAGGCTGATGTAAAGGATCGTTTAAGTGGATTTGTTGAAATAATAGTAAACTATCATAAAGCGAAATTGAAGTTGGGAGTCTTGCGCGAGGGGTTAAACTATATCAATTCGTTGATTTTGTCGTTTGAGTCGTTTTACAACACGTTCGAGGCGAAGATCTCGATGATCGAGCGCCGAATGAATGAAATATCGAAGCGGTATCAAAATTGTGCAGGCAAGACGACGCGATATATTTGTGCATCGTCGAAGTGCATGAATACGCTATCGGACAAGATACCGTATACGGGGAGCGCGATACGAATCGACGGGGATTTGGCAGACGAAATCTATTCGAAGGTTCGGATTTATGCGCAATTTGACGAAGACGAGCGTCCCGGAAATGGCCGTTATTTCAACGAATTGTTTGATGAAACGATAATCGGTTATTACAAAAAAAAGATGATGGAATCGTATGGATCGCTCATCGACATGGATATCATATCGGCGATGGAGCGCGAAATAGAGATCGAAGAAGGAGAATACGATCCAGCGAGGATTTCGCAGATAACGGAAAACATCATCTATAACACGCGCAAGATGTCGACGCCGTTTATCGAGCGTCCGTTGGGCGAACAAGTAGAACCGATATCGGCGTGTACGTATCATCCGAGTATTGATCCGCACGATGATTCGCCGCGCGCAGGATTGATTGCAAAGGAATTGAATAATTACGGAGGTACGCCCGATAGCGATATCGGCAAGAATATGATTATATTCTATCAGTCGATATATGGCTTGCGAGCGAATCGATTGTCGAAGTTTGCACCAGCGCGAGAGGGGATTTGTTCGGAGGGAATGTATCACAAAGCGTATTTCGAGCTCGTGCGCCAAATCGTTCCGGCATTGAAGAATATTCCCATCATTACGCCGCATATCCACAAGGGTTGGCACTTGGTGGCAAATATGCCAGACCTCGACGAAGTCGATCAGAAAGACCAAGAAATGCGGATTTACAAGGCATTTTTGCTCGGTCTCATCTATGGAATTATCAAGCAGAAGCCTGTATCGTCGCGCGACTTTTTATACAAATTGGAATTAAGTGGATCGGCACCTGAATCGTTTGTCGTGTCGAATCATACGCCATGCGATTTGTTCTACGAGGTGCTCGATGCATTGACGATCAATCCGCTCGTCGTCGATCGGATATTGGACGAAGTGCAGCATTTGATGAAGAAGGAACTCAATTCGAAAGTTTCGTTTAAAACGAGCCAGATGTGTAAGCTTTTGAAGAAGTTTTCGGTGACGGAATACGAAGCGAAAAAGAAGATGGTAGTTCGGTTTAAGCTGAACGATGTCTCGATATTTGACTTCCCGTCGTTGTTGTCGGTGTCGTCGCCCGATAACGCGTTTACGCTCGATATGGGGACGGATATCGTGCGCGTTGCGCTCGACATATTCCACGATTACATTGCATCGATGACAGACGCCAATCACGTCGATGAAGTGTTTGGCGAATTCGTCGTAGAGCAATATCGGCAGTTTACGAAGACACGCGGTAACTTTGAGCTTTATGACAATTTGATATGGTTTATGAGCGAATTGAAGCGCGTCGCGATCGAGTATTTGCGACACCTCGATTTGGACGAGAATGCACAAGAGATCGAAGACATTGAAACGGCGCACGAATCGAAATTGATGGAAGGTTCTGTTTCTGGCGTAGAAGGTTCCGAATCGGCAAGTGTAAACCCAGGCGATTCGAATGAAGATTATGGCGAGGACGAAACGAACGAAGTCAACGATATCGCGGGAGACAGCAACGTGCGGGCGTCATCGAGTGAGCCGATGATATCGTTAGCGGAGCACAACGCAGAGGTCGAAGAGCTCAAGAATAAACTGTCGAAGCAGGATGAAGCGATTGAGAAGTTGACTTCGATGGTTCAATCGTTGAGTCTCCAGATGTCGCAGGTTCGCAGTGGTGATGCGGAGCAAGAGTAATCGTCGTGTATACGCTTATCTTTGTCGACAAGAGAACCGCCGATGCGATGGCGGAATATCGCTTTTTGTTTCGTCCGTTTGAATTGGCAGGGCAAGTGGCGTTTTGCCATTGGAATGCCGATGGGCGGACGGCGGAGGATGCGATCCCCGAGTTACCGATGTTATTGCGCGGAAAAAAAGAGTACCGTGCCATCATCATCAACTCGGATGCGCTGTGTTCGGACGAACGGATACCGCGTCCGGACGACAAGAATCCGTTTGATTATACGTCGGTCGATTTAGAACGCGGTGCTCATGAGAGTCCGATACCGTTGATACGATTGACGCATATATTGGCGGGTTATGAGCCGTTGCCAAAGCGACAATTCAAGGCGATGATCGAGTATTACGATGAAGAGAAGCGTTGCATGATGCACGTTGCGCCAGAAGTATACAATGCGCTTCGACATGAATCGGTCGACGATGAGGACGGCAATGTTGAAGACTTGGGCAAGCCCATTTATATCGAAATCGAGCCAGATGCCGCCGATATAGAGAAGCATCGAGAACTGTATGAACGATATCTTTCATCGGAGGCACGCCCGTCGGAAATCTTGCTCATGTCGTTGAGAAAGCGTCGGGCAGAAGACGAAAAAGAAGAGACGCTGGGGGCTTGGCAAGTTCCGATAGAGGCGTTGAGTTCGTCGTTTTGGGAGAAGAATCGGTATCCGTCGTGTTGTCGATTTTTGTATGCAAATGTCGATTTATCGGATGCGATGAAAGCGGAGCGCGATTTGACTTCGTTTTGGTTTTCGGCGGTATTATTGTCGACGAATCGGATTCCGACGGCGTATATGCAAGCGTATCGATTGTATACGATAGGCGTTGGCGTCGATACTGGAGTATTTGAAAGGCAACTTTGCGAACATATTGCATTGCTCGACAAGGCAAAGGAATACGTCGCAGAGGCGATGAATGAGCTCCCAAAGGCGTCGCTTGATAAGAACGCAGTCATCGTCGAGCCGATACCTATACCAGTCATCATCGAGCAAGACGACGCGCGTAATGTGATGAGCAAATGCGACGCGACGCATGGTGCAAATCCGAAAGATGCGTTAGTCAAGGATGAGGAGAAGGAGCGGGATGCAATAAACGATGGTGTACGCGATCCGCGTCGGGCAATAGATCGCGCGGCGAGGTCGATGCGTGAGCAGGTCCGTTTGTTTTATGGTAAAGCGTATGAGTTAGATGAAGTTCAATATGAACAATTAATACGCGATATCGAAGAGCGCGAAAAGAGCGTGTTAAAGATGCGCCCCAAGAATTATCACGATGAAAAGAAGATAAAGGAGATGGCGGAGCAGACCAAGAAGGACTATGACAGGAATCGAGGCGAATTGCTCGGTAGTGGAACGAAGATGAAAGTATTTATCGCCGTTGCATGTGTGGTCGTATTGGGGTTTGCGCCATATTTAAGAGATATCATCGCAGGTTATCGCGTTGCAGATTTGGTATGGCTATGGGCATCGTTGATGACACTAGCAGTCGTCATCATCACGCTGATCGGTGGGTATTGGGGGTTAAACATACACGAGGCAAAGGAGAAAGATTTGATCAAAAACATCGCCGAAAATGCCAAGGAAAGCAAAAGTGCGAATGAGAAGACGCAAAAAGAGTATACAGATTTCTTTTCCGAGGCATGTACGTTGATGTATGCGAATTCAGTATTGAATGGTGCGAAGATTTGCGAAGACAGCGCGAGTCAGCGGCGTCGTAAATTATATGAGCATGCGAAAGCGATAGAATTTGCGCGTAGTCGAGATGAGAGATGGTTATTGGCGTATGATAAGCGAGTCAACACCGATGATATCGTGGCGATACTCGAGGATTTCGATGTCAATGTGGAGCCAGCTGCGAATCATTTATATCAGCTCAAGCCCGATATCGATGGAGACAAGATAGAGATAAATCGGAGTGGCGAGACGCTAGATGCGCCCTATCGATTTATCGGAAGCGTAGAGATCGAGCGCGTTGAAATATTTGACGAATTCGAAGGAGTCTGTGGATAATGGAAACGATAGGGTTTATAGATGCTATATTATACAGTCTCCCCTTTATTCTCTTATGTATATGTTGTTATAAGTTGAATTTATCGAAGCCGTATCGATATCGCCAATTCTTGTTGCCGATAGCATCGATAATCTTCTCGTTTTTGATCATCTATGAAATAGATCAGTACAACGCTTACATACAAGACGAAGTTCAGCAGAATGCCTGGTTATATAATTTACTCGCATCGAACGACATTAATGTATTAAAGTCGCGCCTAGTATATATCGTGAATTGTGCGATAGCATTGACATTTTTGCTCATCAAGGGCGTGTTATTGTTGTTATCGTGGCATTGGTGGAAATCGAAAGAAGTCGTAGAATCGACGTCGGGTCTCGTATATGAGCGTCAACATGGGGTATTGCCGCATCGCGAGACGGTGTATGAACGTCGAGATCGCGGAACCAACCTCGACACAGTCGTTGAAGCAGAAGAAGAATCTGAATCGGAGGAATCGGAAGAAGGGAAGTCGAAGAAGACTGTTCGGGATTGGTGGGTATTGCGCCCAGAATATCGAGGATTTCGATTTTTATTTGGCGGATTTTACATTGCCTGTTTTGTGGCATCGTTTTTGTTCTTCTTAATGTCGAATTTGAAACCAGAATGGCGCGTGTTTTCGGCAGTATCGTATCCGGTATTGGCGATATTGATGCTTGGAGAATTTAAATCATTTTTAAGTGGTTTAGATCACATAGACGAAGTGAAAGAGGCTGAAAGCAAAAAGCCAAAGAAAGCGTATAATCCAAATTTCATGGCGTTGCGAAAAGAGATTCTCGACTTATATGGCGATCGTCCGTTGCACGATTTGATCTTGGATTCGGATGAGAGCGATGCCGGTGTATTATTACGCGATATTGAAGAATATATTAATCCGCAGTCGAATAAGGATGGCAGCATAGTCGTCGACTATTTCAATCTTTTGCGTTCGCAGAAGCATGAGCTCGATATGAGTTATATCGAGACGACGCTAGCGTTGATGAATGGGAAGAGTGCGATATTCTTCAATCCATTTTATCACGATTTGACGGATTATTTGCTTTTGCCGATGGCGCGTTCGTTATATCGCAATCGAAAGTGTTTGATCATCGTGGGTCGAAATTCGGCTACAGATGATGTGATATCGTGGTGTGAATCGGGAATAGAAGAGTTTTTTGGAACGAAGGCGCTTTGGCAAGTAGGGATATTGTCGGCAATTCCGAATAACTATGACATTGGAGTGTTGAAGTTTAGCGATATCTATCGGCGAGAAGTCCAAGTTGCGAATGCGGATTTCTTCAAAGATGTGAGCTTTATATTTTTGATCGAGCCATCGAAGATATTGTCGACGGGGCAGATGGGCTTGAGCTTGTTAGTATCGATGTGCGAATCGGACGATGAACCGATAGTCTATTCGGCATGCGACCGGAACTGCGATGGCTTAGTCGATTCGCTGTCGCATGTCCTTCGTACAAAAATCATCAACGTATCGGCGACGTTACAAAACCGCGCGACGAATTTCTACTTTTATTGGGCGTCGGAGGGTGTATCGTTGCATCATAAGATCGTGCCCGATATCGCGCGTTATTTGGGGCTTGGAACGTCGATGAACGTATTGGCGTTAAAACATCAAATACGACCTGCCAAATGGATGGGTGGGGATAAATTCCCCGTGCACGATATCAAATGGATCGATGGACAGTATTATGGCCAGTTGTGCCATGCAGCAATGTTGCCAAAGGCGCAAGCGGCTTGGAATGAGGCGTTCTTGGTCGAGCCAAATTTGTGGCAATTGGGCGTGATTGAATCGGGTAACTTCATCGTCGAAGATGAATTTTGCAATCTCTTTGAAATGAGTCGTCTGTTTTCGACGCGATATCACAAGGAGGGTGCAATACACGTCGTAAGCGAGCACTACATGTTGCGCGATTATATGTTTGACAATATCGATGCACTGCTGTTCGACCCGAAGGCATTGCCGACGATCGTGCCAGATTTTGCGCGCACGGAGCGCAATCTCGTGCTCAAGCTGATCATGAAGATGAGTCTTGCGCCGCTGAGCGAATTGGATATCGCGAAAGAATTCGTATTGGGTGGATTGATATCGGGGCAAGGCGGAGAGATTGCCGATGACCCGATTTCGCTGATGAAGCAATTGTTTGAAAAGCACTTCGATATATCGGGTGGTATTAATAATAAATGGGTTGAAGAGAAACAGGCGAATCCGTTGCTGAGCAAGCCGGTGCGTTATTGCCGAATCGCAGAAGAGAGCTCGTTATCGGAATTTGCCAAGAAGTTACAAGCGGCGACGTTTATTGCCGAAGACGAAAGCGGAGAAAAGCATTTCATCGGTGCGCGTTTGTTTGGTCATGTATTCCAAGCATTTTTGCCAGGTCAATTTTTGACATCAGAAGGGAAATACTATCAGGTTCAGAGTATTACCGCCGACAGTGGCGTCGTCGTTCGTCGAGCCGCCGATCACATCCATAGTCGTTTATATTATCGCCAACTTCGCAAGACGAAGATAACGGAATGGCGAGCAGATCAAGCCGTGGCAAGCCAGCGCGAGATGAGCATGCATTTAGATGATCAGTTGTTAAAGATACGCACAGAGCGCGGCTTTGGCGATATCGAGATATCGACTGAAGGCTATTTGCAGATGGATGATTTATCGGATATCGTAAATGCAAAGAAATTCGTCGTCAACGATATTCCGGTGAGAAAGTATAAGAATAAAGCATTATTGAAAATTATCTTGCCCGAGACGACGTTCGATGTGCGTTGGACGATATCATTGTTTTTCAATGAGATATTCCGGACGGTGTTTCCCGAGGGGTATCCGTATATTTTTGCGACGCTTCGCGCCGATATAGCAGATAGTGTCGATTTAGGGCATTTAGCGAGCATTTGCCGACCACTTGAGCCTTGCAACTGTAATAAAACGACTGCTGAAGATGAAGAAACGAGTCATCGTCGATGCGTTTGCGATTGCATGGGTATCGATGAAGATGCGATCGTCTTTGTCGAAGATAGCGATATAGATCTTGGATTATTAACAGCCGTTGAACGCAATATTGAAAGGTTCTTTGAATGGATGGCAGATTTCTTGAATTGGCACTTGGGCATGGTCGAGGCACCAGTCGATGAAGCGATTGCCAAGCTAGAAGAATCGATCAGAAAGATGAAGTTGCGAATCGAGCGCGGCGAACGGATCAAGCAAGAAGCTTCGGATCTGGAAACGTCGGAGGAAAAGATCGGTCTGTGGCATCGTTTTGTGAAATGGGTCAACGGCCTCTTTAGCTCAGGAACGCCCGCAGGAACGGGAGGCGACGCGGATTCGGAGGTGACGTATGACTCGACACAAGTCGACCTAGAGCAACTCGAAAAAGACGAAGCTCGCCTTCGCGCTTTGCGCCAAATGTCGTTGTATCAACGTGAAGGATTTTTGCACTTGGGAAATGAGGCGTATCCGGAGCAACTGTCGATCGAAGCTGTGTTAGATTATTTGTCGAAGTTTGGATTTAACAATAGTTCGATAAGCGCAGTTAGAAAGGCAAACGATAAACACGATGAGATATTGAATGGAAAGTCTTGATCACTGGTGCATCGCACTACGCGAATGGAGGCATTGTTATCGGGCGATATAGCAGCGTACGCCATGTGTTTTTGCAAAAAGCGATGTGCCGTTAGAGAGGTCGAGCGACGTTGACGACGTGAAGCGCTCCGCCTTTATCGCTTGCTCGTCTGTGCAATTGGGTCTCTAAAGGTGAATTTTATTGGGGCATGTCGCCATGAGCGCGTCGCTCAACGCCGCCCTCGATATATGCCCGCGCCCGTGAGGGCGCGGGCTCGGTATGCTACGCGGCGGGAACGGTGGGCGACTCGCTGCAATCGATCGTCATGCCGAGTTGGGCAATGTGATCTTTGATAATTTCGAGTTTTATAAAGTCGCAGTATTTTTGCTTGTCGAGACCGGTGACGTCTTTGAGCATATCGGTGAACGATGTGACTTTTTTGTAATTGAGCTGCGCGAGTGTTTCGTCGGCCGCTAAAGTCGCTTTTTCGAAGGCGTGATCCATGGCAGTGACATTGGACGTATCCCAAAGGAGTTGATGTGTGAGTTTTGCGCCGTCGTTGCAGTTGGCGGCAGGGGTAAGCGTAGCGCCCCCCCCAGGAAGGCGGCGTATTGAGCCCGGAGGGCCGTTCGACACTCGTCTACTAAAAGACGCACGCGCATCGTTCACCGATATGCTCAAAGACGTCACCGGGCAGCCGGCGGCGTATCGGCGGAGCCGATAGCCGGCGCAAAAGAGGGTCGTGCTTGTGGGTGCGGGCGTTTGGAGGCGCTGCGCGTGCGTCTTTTAGTAGACGAGTGTCGAACGCGAATCGTCTTCGATGACGGCGTCGAGTTGGGGCAAATCGGCGACGGAGCAGACGCGTAGTGAGAGTTTGTTGTCGCGGCACAGGACCATGGCGGTGAGGTCCATGACGCCCAGGTTTCGCGCGATGGCGTCGTCGTAGCGGATGCGGTCGAAGCGTTTGGCGTCGGGGTGTTTGGCGGGGTCGACGTCGTAGATGCCGTCGACTTTTGTGGCTTTGACGAGCAGGTCGCAGCGGAGTTCGAGGGCGCGTAGTGCGGCCGCCGAGTCGGTGGTGAAGTAGGGGTTTGACGTGCCGCCGGCGACGAGTACGACGTGGCGATTGGCGAGGAGTTGGCGTGCGGCGGTGATATCGTAGGGCCGAGCGAGTGAGGCGACGGAGCTCATGGCGGTGGCGTTGCATTTGCGCGCGACGAGATATTCTGCGAGCGTCATGCAGTTGACGACGGTGGCCATCATTCCGATTTGGTCGGCTTTTGCGCGATCGAGGCCCGAGGCGGTTTTGCCGCGCATGATGTTGCCACCGCCCGTGACGATGGCGACTTCGTGTTTTTGCGCGAGTGCGGCGATGGTGTCGGCGAAATGCGAAAGTGCTTCGGGGTCGAGGCCGAGGCCGGCGCGGCCGCCGAGAACTTCACCCGATAACTTGAGTAAGAGTCGCATCGTTCTTCCTTATGGATCGGTTTTCTTCGTCTTTTTGGCGCGAGCGGATTTGGCTTTTTTATCGTCTGCGTTGATCGATTTGTCGTCGATGGTGTCGTCGGAGCTGATCGATTTATCGTCGCTTTGCTCCGAGCCCGATTTGGCATCGTCGGATTGGTCGGCATCGGATTTGGCATCGCTCGTTTTAGTGCTTGCGTTGCTCGATTTGTCGTCTTGTTTGGCGTTGTATCGCGCGTTGAGTTCGTCGATTTGGCTCAAGTCGCCTTGTTTGGCGATGATATCGCTTGTGACGACGAGTTTTTTCATGTTCGGCATGCCTGGGACGGCGTATAGGAATGGCATCATGGCGTTTTCGAGTATGCTACGCAAGCCGCGTGCGCCAGATTCCTTTTTAATGGCCAGCTTGGCGATTTCTGCGAGGGCATCGTCGTCGAATTCGAGGTCGACGCCATCGATTTTGAACATCTTTTTATATTGTTTGACGAGAGAGTTTTTGGGCTCTGTGAGGATTTCGGTGAGAGCGGCTTCGTCGAGGGGTTCGAGCGTGGCGACGACGGGGAGTCGGCCGACGAGCTCGGGGATGAGTCCGAACTTGAGCAAATCTTCGGGTTCGAGGGCGTGATAGAGGGCGGAGAGATCGCGTTTGTCTTTGTTGACGACGTTGGCGTTGAAGCCCATGGAACCGAGCGATGTGCGTTTATCGATGATATCGGCGAGTCCGACGAAAGCGCCGCCGCAGATGAATAGGATATTCGTCGTATCGACGCGCAAGAATTCTTGTTGTGGGTGTTTTCGGCCACCTTTTGGAGGGACTGCCGCAACGGTACCTTCGATCATTTTGAGGAGGGATTGCTGGACGCCTTCGCCCGAGACGTCGCGCGTGATCGATGGATTTTCGCCTTTCTTTGCGATTTTATCGATTTCGTCGATGTAGATAATGCCGCGGCAAGCGCGTTCGATATCGCCATCGGCGGCGTTGACGAGGTTCAAGACGACGTTTTCGACGTCGTCGCCGACGTAGCCGGCTTCGGTGAGGCTCGTGGCATCGGCCATGGCAAAGGGGACGTCGAGAATCTTGGCGAGTGTTTGCGCAAGGAGCGTCTTTCCGGTGCCCGTGGGGCCGATGAGGAGGATGTTGGATTTCCCGAGCTCGATGCCGTCTTTGGCAGGGCTCATAATGCGTTTGTAATGGTTATGGACGGCGACCGCCAAAACCTTCTTCGCATAATCTTGCTTGACGATGTATTCGTCGAGTTTCGCCTTGATATCTTTGGGCTTTGGCACGGTGAGCTTGCTCGTCACGTGCTGTTGAAGTCCCCAATCGATCATCTGCGAATCTCGACAAATCTGATTGTAAGCATCTTGGATGCACGATTCGCATATATACACATTTGCCCCGGCAATGAGACGTTGTGTATCGGCGCGATCTCGATCGCAAAATGAGCAACGTAGCGTAGCCAAAACTATACTCCTCTCAATCCATCATCATATTAAATACACGCATCTATGAATACTTCTCGTATGAAGTCCATTTCTGCGCGTCAAATCGCGTCTCTATGAACGATTCATCCGATGAAGTCCATTTTTGCGCCTCGATTCGCGGCTCGATGAAAACTTCACCCGATGAAGTCCATTTTTGCGCGTCGATTCACGTCTCTATGAACGATTCATCCGATGAAGCCCATTTTTGCGCGTCGATTCGCGTTTCAATGGAAACTTCACCCGATGAAATACATCGTTTTGCGAAAATTATTCAGCCGCAGGCGCGACAGAATCGGGGTGACCTTCTTTTGTGCGTCGAATGACTTCGTCGACGAGTCCGTATTTGACGGCTTCGTCGGCACTCATGATGTTATCGCGGTCGGTATCTTTTTCGATGCGTTCGACCGTTTGCCCCGTATGTTTAGCCAATATTTCGTTCAAGATACGGCGCATGCGCATGATTTCTTTGGCTTGCAAATCGATGTCGATAGCCTGGCCCGAAATTCCGCCGCCCGAAATCAACGGTTGGTGGATGAGGATTCGGCTATTGGGCAACGAATAGCGTTTGCCCTTTGTCCCTGCGCACAAGAGCACGGCGCCCATGCTCGCGGCTTGCCCGATGCAAATCGTCGAGACGGGGCAACGCACGTGCTGAATCGTGTCGTAGATGGCCATTCCAGCCGTGACGCTGCCGCCCGGCGAATTGATGTAAATCTGGATGTCTTTCTCGGGGCTTTCGCCCTCGAGAAACAACAGCTGTGCAATGATGCTGTTGGCAACCATATCGGTGACGGCGCTGCCCAAAATGACAATACGGTCTTTGAGCAAACGGCTGAAGATATCCCAAGCTCGTTCACCGCGATGTGTTTGTTCAATTACGTTAGGGAAAAATGTCATTTCGTCATCATCCTCCGAATCGCACTGTTCGAACCACGATCCGACAGTGCTCGTGATATCCAAGTCACGGCGCGACTGCAATTCCAGTGCCGTGCCTATATCGTTCAGTTCAAAAGCCGTCATCATGGCGATTCCTCACCGTTACACGTTGCCGACTAGGCTTGCGCCTCTTTTTCAGCAGCGATTTCTTCGTCAGTCATCGACGTCACGACAGCCGCATCGCAGACCAACTTGAGCGCGCGATCGCGTTTGACTTGATCGCCGACGAAGTGCATCGAATTGTTTTCAGTCATCCAACGCTCGACCTTTTCTTTTTTCGCATGGCCAAACCATTTCATCGCCTCTTCGACGATTTCGTCGTGCGTGACTTCGATTTTGGCATCGGCGGCAATCGCGTTCAAGATGATTTCGTTGCGATAGTCGTCGCGATAATGGTCGAGTTCTTTATCGCTCAAATTGGCGGCGATTTGGTCGAGCCACGATTCGTCGACTTGTCGGTGCAACCATTGTTCGACTTGCAAACGGACGGCTTGGACGGCACGCGCTTTGACATAGCCTTCGGGAATTTCGACGGGCATGAGTTCGCGCAATTTTTCCAAGACTTTGCGTTCGATTTCGGCCTTGCGTCGCTCTTCTTCCTCTTCGACGAGTGTTTTGCGGGTCGCTTCTCGCAATTCGGCAACCGTCTCGCCCTCGCCCGTCGTCTTGGCAAATTCGTCGTTCAATTCGGGGACTTTGCGCACTTTGATTTCTTTGACTTCGGCAGTCACGACGGGTTCTTCGTCGCCGATTTTCGCCGTCAATGTGACGCTGTCACCGAGTTTGACGCCGACGAGGCATTTTTCCATATCGACATTGAGGTCGCCACGACCCACGCAAATCGTGCGCTCGCCTGCGCGGCACAATTTAGCCGCCGCATCGTTAGGCGCCGAAAGTTCGCAACAGACGACGTCGCCATCTTCGACCGTGTCGTGACCTTCGACCACCTCGGTCGTCGCATGGCGTTGCAAACGAACGTTTATCGCTTCCTCGACGTCTTCGTCGGTCACTTTGACGTCGGCAACTTTGACTTCGATTCCGTTGTAGGGTTTGAGTTCGACAGTCGGCGTGCACTCGGCATGCAAAACGGCGACAAAACCGCCATCGGCCGTTTGCGGCTCGACGACATCGACTTCGCCCACGTGCAACAAGTTCTCGATCGTCGCAATCGCCTCGCGCGCCGTCTTCTGCAAGCACTCCTGCCGCGCATCTTCCATAATCGCCGCACCCGCGCGCTCGCGCACGACCGATGCAGGCACTTTGCCCTTTCGGAACCCGTTGACGACCATCTTGCGACGCGCATTCTCAACCATAAGGCTTTCGACGCTGCGCACTTCGCTTCCAGGCACTGTCAACGTGATTTCTCGATTAACCTGACTCTTTTCTACGATCTCAAAGCTCATTAGGACGATCCTTCTCTGACTTCCTCAAAACACGCTCTGGGCAAACTTATCCCAGATACAAAAGCGGTGAACTTCTAGTCGCATTCCGCCCTATGCGTCAAGTTTTTAGCGCGATTGGCACGATTATGCGCCAAAAAGGGCTCTTCTCGTGGCGATGGCGTGGGCAGCGCAAGTCGATGGCATGTGGCCAACGGCGTGTTCAAAGCACGTTGTGGATGTGGTGGGTACGGGGATGGTGTGTGTTGGCATGGATTGGGGACCACGAACAGTGCGTTATCGCGAGTGACCTCGTCATTTTGTTCATGTGCTGATGCGTTCTCGTCTTTTCTAAGGTCGTGTTCTGACATCTGTTCTCCAATGATTTCGAACAATCCCCAATGGATTGCATCTCTCACTGAGTATACCATATCTATCGCATTGATGAGAAGCAGAATGTGATGTTTTTAGTTCGTTTTTGTATCGGTATTGCCTAGTGTGTAGGTGTGTTTTTAATCACTGTAAAAGGCGGTTGAACAGTGCGAAAAAGGCGATCGAGGATCTGGGGCGCGGAGCGAATGGAAAATAGGAACGGATGGGTAAAGCCTAGGGCGTTGCGGGCGCGGCGTTTGAGCGCCCGCAGAGGGGGGAGCGGCGTATTGGCGCATGCCAAAAGCCGCGCGG
>OQWM01000250.1_pt1 | contig 31818 bp, 20 predicted proteins | sample 1691531 | NCBI WGS metagenome assembly OQWM01 (sample SAMN03418257, study PRJEB22391) | human gut metagenome | biome: human-gut; feature: organic feature; material: feces | host: Homo sapiens | place: Tanzania | collected 2013-01
ACATCCTCCACCGTGCTGCCGTACTTGCGTTTCAGCCGGTACAATAGATCCAGCCGCTGCTCCACCTCGTCCAGCTCGGCATCATTGGTGTCGTAGGCATCCAGCCGCCCGATCAGGTCTGCGGCCACGTCCTTGGCGTTATAGTATAAGTCCAGCAGCTGCCCGGCGGCGGCTGTAAGCGCAGGGTCCAGTTGCGCAGCGGCATCCACTGCGTTGGAGGCTTCGCCCAGCAGATCCACCGCACCTGCGGCATCATCACTGCCAGAAAGCAGCGCATAGCTTTGTGCCAGACGATCCCGGATGGCAGAGGCATTGGACAGCACCTTCCGGCGGTTTTCCAGCGTCTGCTCCTCACCGGCCGTCAGTCCGGCATCCTCGATCTCCTGCACCTGATACTGCAACAGGTCGATCTTGCGCTGTTTTTCAGCCTCGTCGGTGATCAGGGCATCCAGCTCCCGCTTGACCTGCACCAGTTTCCGGTACAGGGTATAGTACTCCTGAAAAACAGTGCGGTTCTGCGCATAATCATCCAAAATGCCCAGATGATGCGCCGGATTGAGCAAGCCTACGGAATCGTGCTGGCCGTTAATGTTGATCAGACCGCCGCACAGATCCCGCAGAACGGCTGCCGTAGCTGGCATCCCGTTGATGCGGCAGCTGCTTTTGCCCTCGGCAGTGATCTCGCGGCTGAGCAGCAGTGCCTCCGAGCGCTCGTAGCCGGACTGTTCCAGCTTGTCCAGCACCGCAGACGGTACCTGCTCAAAGGCGGCGCGGATCACCGCCTTTGCAGCCCCGGTGCGCACCAAGTCCTTAGAGGTGCGGTTGCCAAGGATCGCATTGATGGAATCGATCAGAATGGATTTGCCCGCACCGGTTTCGCCGGTCAGTACATTCAGCCCCGGCTCAAAGTGCACCTCTGCCTTCTGGATCACGGCAACATTTTCAATTTGCAGGCTGCTCAGCATGGCTTCGTTCTCCTACCGTCATCTCTGCCCCACATAACGGGTCAGCTCCGAACAAATGGTCTTGGCATCGCGCTCGGAGCGCGCAACAATTAAAAAGGTATCATCACCGGAAAGGGTGCCGACAACATTTTTCCACTGCAATGCGTCAAAAACCTCGCAGGCGGCATTGGCCATGCCGGAATAGCATTTTACCAGCACAACATGTCCGGCATAATCCACCCCAAGAACAGACTCGTGGAAGATGGTCTCAAAGCGCCCTTGGGTCTTGGGGTTGAAGCTTTCGTTCCGGCTGGAAACATAGCGGTAACCCTCGGTGGTGGCTGCCTTTACAAGGCACAGCTCTCGGATATCGCGGGAAACGGTGGCCTGCGTTACCTCAAAGCCTTCGTTCCGCAGGTGCTCCAGCAGCACCTCCTGTCGGCTGATGGGATGCTCCTGCACAAGACGCAGGATCGTCTGCAAGCGTTCCGCTTTTGTTTTTGTATCTTCTTTGCGGCTGCGTGCCATCTTAAAAATCGCCTCCCGTGTTATTGTCTTTTGCGTAGTTTCTGGTCAATGGCCTGAAACTGGTCTGCCCGCCCAAATGTGATAAGCTTGACGTTCTGATCGGACAGGCGGATCTCTGCGGTGGCACCCGCCTTGAGGGGGTAACCGATACCGCCGTCACAGCTGATAAACACTTCATCATCTGCCACCTGCCCCACGCAAACATTCAACTTGCGTTCCTGCGCAAACACCATGGCCGGGCTGGCCAGGCTGTGGGGGCAGATGGGGGTCACCACAACACCCTTGGTCTGAGAGTCCAGAATCGGGCCGCCGGCTGCCAGCGAGTAGGCCGTAGAGCCGGTGGGGGTCGCCACAATGACGCCATCGCCCCGGTAGTGCTCTACCAGAATATCATCGCAGTAAATGCTGAAGTCGATGGCCTGCTGCAGGCGTCCTTTGGTCACAACTACATCGTTGAGGGCGTGACCCTCCCAGCCGTCCTGACCCAGCACTCGGGCATATAAAAGCATCCGGTTGTCCAGTTGGAAATCGCCCCGCGCCACGGCAGCCAGCTTTGTTTCCATTTCGCCGATCTCGCAGGTAGCCAGAAATCCGCAGCGTCCCAGATTGATGCCGAGGCTGACAGAATATCAAACTATGCCCTCGACCGAATACAGAACTTCAATGTTGAGGAAGATGTGGCATACATACCAAATAAAGAGGTCGATTTTGAACACTACTTCGATGATGTGTTCGGTGTGACAATACCACCATCAGACGTAGAAAAGATTAGGGTTCTGCTTCAATTCTCCAAAAAGCAATATCCCTACATCGTGTCCAAGCCCCTGCATCATTCGCAGGAAATAGTAGATGCGGAAAACCGCATTCTGGCTGTTGAAGTACGACCAACATACGAGTTTACGCAATTGATACTTTCGTTTGGATTTGACGTAAAAGTGCTCAGACCGGAGCCTTTCAAACAGGAGATATTGGCAAATCTACGTAGGAATCTGCAGAATTATGATGAAATGCAGATAGACTGCACCGATTAGTATTACTTTTGCAATAGTATTTAATAATAATGAATAAGAATAATAGTCCATATACAGCAGCATTGACAGGTGGGGGCTTTCTTTTCGAAGAGACACTCACCCTGTTGCCTTTACTTCAAGCTGAGAACAGTGAAGAACTGCTCCAAGAAGAAAAGGTTAACAACAATCTGCTGCATATCAATGCTGAAACTTCCAGAAAGAAGGTCATAACAGAAATCAGACGTAGGTATCAAACTATGCCACCTTCATTCTGGGATGACTTCAAGGAAATGAGTGAGAGTGATAAGGTCATCGCTCTGTTCTATGTGATGCTCAAAACATACAAGATCTGCTTCGACTTCCACGTGAATGTCATCATGCGCAAGTGGAACAGTATTTCGAAGAGTATAGACAAGGAAGACCTCATGATGGAGTTCAACGAAATCTCTGCCAAAGACGAGTTCGTTGACTCTTGGAGTGACACCACAAAAGGAAAAGTCGCAGGAGCCTACCTCACCATCCTGAGAAAGGTTGGAATGTTGACAAATGACAACCGTCTTCATTCCCTTGTCTGCACCAATTACGACTACTACTTGGCGAAGGGAGAACCATGGTTTTTGGAAGCCTGCCTCCTGCAGCCATACGAAATAGATAACATAAAGAAATCAATGTGATATGACGATAAAAGAACTAGATGATAAACTGAACAGTCCTGGTTTCCAGGACACGGAGAACGGCGACCTGTTCTACAACTTCTTCATCTACCAATATCCGGCAGAGAAGGAGTATGACATCCGTCGTCAGATACTGGAGTTCAAGGCGAATCTCATTCGCCCTATCAACTATGTGGATGTACTTACGCTGAATCTGTTTGAGGAGTTTTGCAACTTTCTCGACCAGAAGAAGTTCCTGCGTCATCCGTCCATGCTGAAATACCAGTTGGAGAAAGAGCAGAACGATCCGTCCAAGGCACAGAACACCCAGGACACGCTGACCCGTAATGCCCATTCTCCTGAGTTCGTGCAGTACATTCATCAACGTATCATCGACCATATCACCATCAAGGATCAATACCGCCGTCCCTACGTTTTCCTGTATGGCATCGGCAGCATGTTCCCATATCTGAGAGTCAACGAGTTTCTAGCCCTCTACGAGGATTACAACGATACAGGGAAGTATAAGATTATCGTCTTCTACCCAGGTCATCGTGACCAGAACTCCTTCCGTCTGTTCGATACGCTCCCAGACAATCATACTTATCGTGCAACCCTACTTATCAATGAGTAACTTATGAAACTGAAAGATTTATATAGCAAGCCAATCAACCGTGCTGTCAATCCTGCCGTCAGTGCTACCAAGTTTGACCCAGAGACAGAACGCATCGAAATACAGGAATACGTGTTTACGGACGAGATCATCAATGGTCTCTTTCGCATACTTGATGCCATCAAGAACAACAAGCCATACGACCATGTAGGTATATGGATTGACGGTTACTATGGTTCAGGTAAGTCTCACTTCCTGAAATACCTCGACTACTGTATCACTCCATCAACCCGTGAGGATGCTGTCTCACGTCTGCTCGATGCAGTAAAAGCCATTGACCCACTTGACGAGAAGCACAACCTCAATTTCGATTACGACGAGTTGCTCTCTATCGCCAACTGGTTGAAGCGTGCCACTATCGACACCTGCATCTTCAACCTCGAAACCAGCTACGACAATTCTACTGACAAGAAGAAGGCTTTCCTTCACGTATTCTGGAACGAATTCAATGGCAAGCGTGGCTTCAATAAGTTCAATATCACCTTGGCACAGAACCTGGAAAAGCCTCTTGCCGAGAAAGGCGTTTTCGAAGCCTTCAAGGATCGCATTGCTGAGGAAGGTGGCGACTGGAATGACCCTGCAATGGCTGCCGACCTGATAGACAACGAGCTGGATTGGGTGTTGGATATTGCCAAAGAGCTTGCCCCTACCCTCTCTGTAGATAGCATCCGTGAGCGCATCATCAAGCGAGACACCAATATGAGCATCGACCGCTTCGGAATGGAATTAGCATCCTATCTGAAAGATAAGGGCGATGACTACCGTCTTATTCTCCTTGCCGATGAGGTGAGCCAGTTCATCAACAAGGAACGTGACCGCTATCTCAACCTCCAGGAGATTATCACCAAGCTCTCTGAGGCTTGCGACAACAAGGTATGGGTGGCTTGTACTGCCCAACAAGACCTTTCTGAGATTATGGACGACTGTCATATTGCAGAAGAGAAGGATAAGGAAGGCAAGATTAAGGGACGCTTCGAAGTGAAGGTTTCCCTGAAAGGTACACAACCAGAGGTAATCACCCAGAAGCGTATTCTCGACAAGAAAGAGGAAGTGAAGCCAGAGCTTGCTGCACTCTACAATAAATATAAGGCAGGTTTCGACCTTCAGTTCAAACTGCCTACATCATATAGTAGCTACGAATCACAAGATGATTTCGTGGACTATTACCCTTTCGTGCCTTATCAGTTCAAGCTGATTATGCAGGTATTCAACTCGTTCCTCAACCTCGGCTATGTAGCCAAGGAGGTAAAGGGTAACGAGCGAAGCATTATCAAGGTAATCCACTCTACTGCCAAAACAAATGCAGATGCAGAGTTGGGCAAGTTCATCTCTTTCGACGAACTCTATAACAATATGTTCGAAGAAGGATTGCAGGCTCGCGGACAGAAGGCTGTAGATAATGCTTTGCGCATGGCTCGCACCTACCAGACCGACCGCCCTGAGCGCACACGTCTTGCCGTGAGAGTAGCCAACGTGCTCTTCATGATCTGTAATATTTCGCAGACCGACCAGCTGGTCTTCCCTGCAACCTTGGATAATGTAACCTCACTCCTTATCAACGATATGGAGACTCCTCGCCTTAACATCAAAAACGAGGTAGAGAAGGTAATAGAATTCCTTTGCGACAATAACATTATCCGTCGTGAGCAGGGCAAGAATGGTGCTCCTGAAACCTACGCTTTCTATAGTGAAGAAGAAATGAAGGTGGCTCAGCTCATTCAGAGTCAGGTGGTTGACAACAACACCCAGGCAGAGCAGTTGAAGGAAATCTTCAACCGCTATATTACTGCACTCCGCAACAAGGAGCAATACAAGACTCGCAGTTTCTCCGTGGGGCTTACCATCAAACAGCGCACCTTCCTCAGCAACAATCCAGATGTGCAGGTAGAGTTCGTAATGGATGCTGACTACGAAAGTGCTGAGCAATTAGCTTTGCAAAACAGCAATGTCAACCGCATGGTTTACTATGTGGGATCTCAATATCGTGACAACAAGCGTCTGTACAATGCCTTCTACTGGTATTGCCAGGCAAACCGCTACATGGCAACTCCGGTAACAAGCGAGGACAACAAAAAGACACGTGACGAGTTTGAGAAACGTGCCAACGAACTTTACGATGGAATCATCAGAAAGGAGTTTGAGAAGATTCTCGACACCTGTCCTATCATCTCCGGCCTCAGCGTGATAGATGAAGCCGAACTGGGACAGAAGCGTGGTAACGACCGCTATCGTGTAGCAATGGATAAGCATCTTTCCAGCATCTATACCAAGGCAAACCTGGTGGATTACCCAAGTATGCCTCGCACTACGGAGCAGTTGAAGAAGGCCATTCTTCGCAATGTCAACCCTGGCGACTACGATGGCATGAATGCTGTACTTACTGATGCCGAGCACGAAGTAGAGATTTATCTCAATAAGCAGTTTGCTGAGGTAAACGTTTCTGATGTGCTTGCCAAGTTTGCCAAGGCTCCATACGGATGGGACAACATCTGCACGCTCTATATTATCAATGAGTTGGTACGTCGCCACAATCGTGACTACTCATACGCTAACAATCCGAATGTAGAGACATCCACAGTTGCCAACCGCATCGTCAGCGAGTCAAACAAGTTTACATTGCGTCAGGCCAAGGTCATCTCTCCGCAGGTGATTCAGAACTTCACCAGCGCATGGAAAGAGATTTTCGGTATTTCTGCCGTTCCAAGTTCTACAGACAGCACTCAGCTCTTCCGTGCCTGTCGAGACATAGAGAGCGACCGCAGCCTTGCCAAGTTCATCAAGGGCTATAAGGATATTGAGCAGCAGATTGCAGGATACCAGTTCTGCCAACCTATCCGTGAGGCTATAGACCTCTTCGAGTCATGGCTTAACGAGCGTGATCCGCAGAAGTTCTTCAACCTTGTCATCGCAGCCAAGGATGAAGCAAAGGTGCTCATTGACAAGTGCAAGGAGGTGGTACTATTCACTCATGACCATCTTATTACGTATAAGAAGCTCATACAGTTCCAGGACGATAACCAGTATAACTTCCCATTCGTTCCGATGGAGATGCAGGGAGCAGTCAGCAACTTCTGCAAGTTAAAGAACGATCCATGGCCTATGTACGGTCTCCGTGATTACATCAAGCTACAGCGCCAGTTATTGGGTATATTGGATGGTGTACGAGATGAACTCCGAGAGAAGATTAAAGCTGCCTATAATGAAATGTTCGACTATCTCGAGCAGGTTATAGAGATGCGGCATGCTCCCAAGAGTATAATTTCCGATCGAGACACCATTATCCGTGTCAAGACTACTCCAACCAACATCTTGGTACTGCAGAACAATATTAATACAGATACATTCTATCAGGAGCAGATAGATAAGATTATGTCATACGAACCGCCACTTCTAACCGATGAAGGTGGAAACGGAAAATTGACACCGCCAAAAACTCCTGACAAGCGCATCCGCAAGGCATCCTTGCAGACTAAGACAAAGTTGCCTATCACGAATGCTGAGGATATAGAACGCTATTTGGAAGGTCTGCGCCAGCAACTCGAAAAGCTGCTTGTTGACCAGGATGGTGTAATGATTATCAAATAAAATCCATGTTCAAAAGATAAAGTATGGACACAAATAGAATCAAACGCTTCGCAACCGAAGCACGAAATATATTGAAAGCCGGTATTGCTGCCAAGATTACTACGCTTGGCTTCGACAAGAACGGCTTTGTAGCAGAAGAGCATCGCCCACAACTTATGCAGGGCGGTGCTCTCTGGAATGAGCAGTTGCAGACAGAGGGCTTCTACTACCAGTGGATGTCCCTCTATAACCGTATTCAGCAGAAAGGTATCAGCGAGGTGTATGAGGAAGCCGCCTACACCTGGTTCAACCGTCTCTGCGCCATCAGAATCCTGCAGAAGAACAATCTCTGCAGTCCAGTTCTGGCGTATGCTGATGCTGCACGCACTCCTGTCATCGTGGATGAAGCCCGACAGGGACGCATTCCACAGATGAAGGAAGAGTTGCGCCAGCGACTCGTGGAACTCCTCGATGATGACACCAAGGTGACAGAGCAGTTTGCCATCCTCATCACAGCCTGGTGTCACGATAATCCAATCATCAACCAGTGTTTCGGCTGTATCGCTGATTATACCGAGCTGCTTCTACCAAGCAACATCCTGGCAGAAGGCGGTTTCGTAGATATGCTCAACCATACAGAATTTATCACAGATGAAGATTTCAAGTCACCTGAGTTGATTGGATGGCTTTACCAGTTCTATATCTCTGAGCGCAAGGACGAGGTGTTTGCCAAAAAGGGCAAATTCGAGGCTGACGAGATTCCGGCAGCCACCCAGATCTTCACCCCTAACTGGATTGTAAAATACATGGTACAGAACACCGTGGGAAGAATCTATCTGGACAACAATCCATACGAGACACAGCTGCAAAAGAAGTGGCAATATCTCGTTGAACCTTCAGAAAAGCCTGACGATAAGGCTTTGCTGAAGTACAACGAATTAGAGGAGTTAAAAGTAGCAGACCTTGCCTGCGGATCGGGCCATATTCTCAACGAATGCTTCGACCTGCTCTACGATCTTTATATTGCCGAAGGCTATGGTCGTGGAGAGGCTGTGGAGAATATCTTTAGCCACAACCTCACGGGTATCGACCTCGACACCCGTGCCAAGCAGTTGAGCCAGTTTGCCCTTTTGCTGAAGGCTTGCCAGAAAGATGCCGCCTTTGCTGATGCGCATATTCTTCCTCATGTGATGGATATGACTCATGTAAATCCGAAGATGGATGAAAAGGCTTTGTCAGAGGCTTGCCTGGAGTTTATGGGTGGTTATGAAGATGTGGCTGGCGAAATGCTGGCTGAGGATTTTGAGATTCTCAAAGAAGCAGAAGACCTGGGTAGCATCATGTGCTTTAACTACCATAACGATAAGGAGTATCTGGCCATGCTCCGCCACCAGTATGAAGAATGGACAGAGAATGGCACTGATGATTGTCCAGAGAACATCAAGCAACTGCTTCCTGGTGTTCAGGTTATACTCGCCCTTACAGAGAAGTATCATGCACTGGTAATGAACCCTCCATATATGAAAAGTGGAAATATGAATTCCGTATTGAGCAAGTATGTGAAGGACAACTATGAAGAGGGCAAAGCAGACCTCTTCTCTGTTTTCATGCAGATGGGTATGGAGCGTCTTGTTGATGGTGGCAAGATGGCGCAGATCAATATGCAGAGTTGGATGTTCCTCTCTTCATTCGAGAAGCTACGCAATATCTTCCTGCACAATTACATCATAGATAACATGTTGCACCTAGGGCCTCGCACCTTTGACGAGTTGAGTGGCGAGGTGGTACAAAACACAGCCTTTGTCGTAACCAAGCCTCATGATCCATACGGTGGAATTACCCTGTCAGAAATAAAGGCTTTGCCTCAGTCTGAAAAGGAGATTTGGAAACAAAGATTTTCGGAGTGTACTGATAAGGATATGGACGAATGGTTCCTCGGAACACCTAAGGGCATCTACTATCGCTTGGTGGATGGCAAGAACTGTGCTGATAAAGAACAGTTATTCCTTGCGAATAAGGATGGAAATAAGGATGGTAATCGTATTTATTATCCTAATGTGGAGCAGAAGAACTTTGAGAAGATTCCGGGTGCACCTATTGGCTACTGGGTAAGTGATAAGGTGATAAACGCAATGACTGGAATAAAAGTTTCCGAATATGGTATTAGTGATGGACAAAATATTACAGGCGACAATAACAAATATCTTCGTTTCCTATGGGAAGTTAGCAATAAGGAATTGGGTAAAGACAAGAAATGGGTACCTATGGCTAAAGGTGGCTCATTTAGAAGATGGTATGGAAACATTGACACTGTTATAAATTGGTCTGTCGAAGCTAGGGATGAGTATAAAAATAATCCTGTTGCTCGAATTCAAGACGAATACTTATGGTATCGTACTGGTATTACATGGAATCTTATCTGTAGCGGAGGAGGAACTGGATTCCGATTGTTAACTAGTGACACTTTGTTTAACAAAGCAGCACCTACTATTGTTCTAAAAACAGAATGTGTAAACATGACAGCATATCTGCTGGCATATCTTAACACAAAAGTAACAAGAAGTGTTTTGAAAGTTATGAATCCAACATTCAATACGAACATTGCAGAAGTATTTAATTTAGCTGTAAAACGACAGAATGAGCAAAGAATAACTCATTTATCAGAACAAAATATTTCTATCTCAAAACAAGACTGGGACGCCCACGAAACCTCCTGGGATTTCCTGTGTAACGAGCTCTTATCCATCGACACCTCCACCTACACGGAGAACATCGATTACAAGATAGAGAAGCATTTTGAGGAAACAGGCGAACATATCAGCCTCTCCCCTGCTGCCCCACAGTTAGGCAGTCTGGAATGGCGCATGGAACAATACAAGACGAAGTGGGAGCGCAAGTTTATGCAGCTGCATAAGAACGAGGAAGAGCTCAACCGCCAGTTCATCGACATCTATGGCCTGCAAGATGAGCTGACTCCTGACGTTCCACTGAACGAAATCACAATCCTTCAGCAGGGAGAGATTACTGTAGCAGAAAATGGGATTACCTGGAACGAGGATGTAATGACCAAGCAACTCATCAGCTATGCTGTGGGCTGTATGCTCGGACGCTATCGCCTCGATAAACCGGGAATTCACATTGCCCATCCTGCCCCAACCGATGAGGAGATTGCTCCTTATGAATACAAGGGTGAACAATGGGAAATAGATGACGACGGCATCATGCCGCTTATGCCAAACGACTGTGGCTTCTCAGACAACGCCTCAGCCCGCTTTGCTGACTTCATTCGTGTGGCATTAGGCAACGAGGAGCATGTAGCAAACCTGAACTATGTGGAGAAATGCCTCGGCAAGACTCTGGAGCAATACTTCGTAAAGGACTTCTGGAAAGACCACAAGAAGATGTATCAGAACCGCCCAATCTACTGGCTGTTCTCATCCAAGAAGGGTGCCTTCCAGGTCATAGCCTACATGCATCGCATGAATGCATACACTGCAGAGCGAGTAAGATCCAAGTATCTTCTCCCTTATATCGAAAATCTGGAGGCAGAAATCGACAAGCTCGATGCTTGCCGTGCCGAACTCTCAACCAAAGAGACCAAGCAGCTGCAGGCTCTACAGAAACAACTCGACGAGTGCCGTGAGTATCACGAGCGTCTGCAAGTAGTAGCCGAGCAAGCCATCAGCTTCGACCTCGATGACGGCGTGGTTGTCAACTACGCCAAGTTCGGTGATATATTACAGAAAATAAAGTAACGATACTACGATGTAGATTAAGTTCATGGCAAACATATATATAATAGACGGAATTAGGCTAAACAAAGCTGGACTCCAAGTCAAAGACGAAAATGGAAGTTGGATAAACCTTCATTGCCAGCAAGGAATGTTAGATGGAGCTTGTGTTGTATATAGCACCATTATGGCATTACTGTATATGGGTGTTTTGTGTGAAACTGATATTCAAATTATGACAAAGCTACCTGACAGAAGAACTAAGAAAGGAAAATTCTTATATCATCTGTTTGAACAACAAGGTTTGATTAGAAGCGGGTATTACTTAGATAGAATGGCAGAGGAAATACAAAATTTCATCCCAGATTACGTGGTAAACTATTACCGTGGTGATGATGCGATACAGAAAACAAAAAACTGTATAGAAAATGGCTTACCTGCAATTATATCTGTAGTCAATGACAATAATGACCTGCATCATGCACTACTCGTTATTGGTATGGAGTTTGAAGGTGAAGAAGGCAAAGAAAAACTATTAAAGCTATTTTGTCTCGATCCAGGTTATGGTGTTTCAAAAACAACATATTGGAATTGTATCATAGATACCGGACGCACTTATTCAAACACTCATCCTTATTGGTATATTACCGATGAGGATTCATGCAAAGTAAATATTAAAGAGATTATTACATTTGAATATTAAACAAAAGATATAGACTATGTCTGATATTACAACATGGGCTTCGGCCGCAGCCATTATAATCGTCTTCCTGCTATTTTGTAAGGAAGAGTATAAGTTGTACAATATCAAGGAAGCAATAAAAAAGCTCCTTAATAATGACAACATTTTGTATTCCCTCAAAGAAACCAAGATTGCTCCACTTGCGGAGACTTATAGTAAAACTATCAATATTGAGACACACGATGGCAAGAAAACTAATATTCCTGCCTCTGAGTTTATTAATGACTATAGTGTGTGTAAATATAACAAACTTAACTTACGAATGCTTGACACTGCAGCAGGCACTCTCGTTGGTTTAGGTCTCCTTGGTACGTTCCTTGGTTTGACATTGGGTATTAAAGGTTTTGATAGTAGCAATACAGAAAGAATCAATGAAAGTATTCAAGGATTATTGGCTGGTATGGGTACTGCGTTCTTGACATCATTGCTCGGTATGACATTCTCTATTTTATTTACGACCGCTGATAAAGCATTGAGACATAGACTCTATAAAGATGTCAAAGAACTAACAGACAAGTTGGATTCTGAGTATTATATTGATGACCTAGTGTTAGCAAATATTAATCAACAGAATATAGTCAACCAGTTATACAAAGCTTTGAAAAATGATCTTCAGCAGCAGGCATTAGAAATAGCTAATAAACTTTCTTATACCAATGCAGAAGGTCAAAATGTCACAATAGGTAATGCTATACGTGAGATTCTTACTGAGAATAATAAGCAATCAAAAGCTCTCATGTCATTCTCTACCGATTTGGCAATGGAACTAAACCAGGGCTTTGATGAGACGCTCTCACGACAGATGCAACAAAAGATTGTACCACTTATGGAAAGTGTTGATGCCACCACCAAGGCTGTTGTAGAACATATCGATAAGATGGCAGACACAGTTTCTTCTCCTGCTACCGACATGATGCAGAGTGTGGTAGATGAACTGAAGCAAAGCATGCAATCACTCTTAAATGAGTTTAGTACGGGTCTTTCTGGGTCTGCAACATCAGAACTTGAAAATCTTGCGATACAGCTTGGTACCGCAACACAAGCAATGGCAGATTTCCCTAAAAACATGGAGAATATATCTGCTACACTGCAAGTTACTATCGAAGAAGTCAAACATGCCATTTCTGAGATTTCAAATACATCTGCGAATGCCAATTCAACAGCTATGCAGCAGATGCAGGAGCAGATTACTTATGCTACAGGAGCTATCAGTAATGCTATCACAGAGGTCAAAGAAGTCATGTCAGGTATCTCTCAATCATCACAAGAGCAAAACAATCAAATGGTTAGCAAACTTGCTGATGCTGCAGAAAAGATGGGATCATTCCTTACAGGTACAATCTCTACCCTTTCTAACTCTGTACAGCAATCAGTCAAAGGTATCACAGATGACATCAACAGCAAGCAAACAGACCTTATTGCTCTCCAGGAAGATACAACCTCTCAAACAAAGAAGCTGCTTGAGAATTTCAATGTGGGTTTGGAGCGATTGGAAAAAATGAATGAGTATGTAAGCGGCACTATGAATGGTTTCAAACAAGCTCAGGGTGAAATCACTGTAAGTACCAGCAATCTTCGTACTATCAGTAGTGATATGAAGCTTGCAACCGAATTGTTCAATAAGGGACAAAACGACTATGCTGCAAGACTAGCTCAACTCCAGACTGCAAGTCAAAAAGGTATTGATCAAGTTACCGAAATGCTCAAAAACTCTGGGCAATTGTCAGATGAGTATGTACAAAAGTTCGATCTCATTAAACAAGGACTTGGTTCTATCTTCTCACAATTGCAAAGTGGCTTGACAGAATATAGTCGAACAGTAAAAGATACCACAGACAAGTATCTTGCAAGCTACACTTCAAGTCTCACTCAGACAACAGGTGCCTTGGCATCAACTATCGAACGACAGAATGAGGTTACAGAAATGTTGACTGATACAATTTCACGTTATAAGAAATAATGAAGAAAAGACATATTGAATACGAAGGCAGAGAAGAAAATGCATTTTCACTCTCTACAGGTGACTTGATGGCTGGTCTTCTATTCATTTTTATTCTGCTGCTTATGGGAGCACTTTTACAGGTGCAAAAAAACGCAGAACAAGATGAAGAAATCGTTAAGAAATACGATAAGACCAAGACGCAATTATATATAGACCTCCAAAAGGAGTTCAAAGATGATTTGGCAACATGGAGAGCAACCATCGACTCTTCACTGTGCATACGTTTTCAAGAACCATCGATGTTGTTTGATGAAGGCAAACAGGAATTGAAGCCAAGATTTAAGGAAATACTAAATGATTTCTTTCCTAGATACATCGCAGTTCTGAAACGCCCAGAATATCGCGACAACATTGTTGAGATACGTATCGAGGGACATACAAACAGTAATGGCGGCTACTACTCAAACATGGAGTTGTCACAGGACAGAACAAGATCTGTACTCCAATATTGTTTTAGTTTGATGCCACCAAAAGATATTATCTGGATGAAGAAACTCGTAACAGCTAACGGCTTATCATCAAGCCATCTGATTTACAAGAAAAATGGTGAAGAAGATAAATTCCTGTCTCGACGTGTTGAGTTTCGAGTAAGAACAAACGCAGAAAAGCAGTTGGAAGACATTGCTAACAAGCGATTAATGAATAAGAAAAAGTAATGGAAGATATATATGCACTCTTAAATATCAATAAAGGTATCTTGCAGGATTTCCACTTGCAAGCAGACCGTGCAGTTGACCATCAGACAGAGTTGGCCATCAACCGCAACGTGCGTACCTTAAAAGAAATTGAGGAGCGCATGATGACAGACACTGCAGTAAAAGTTTCCCAACAGACGATTGACGAAGTCATCATGAAGGTAATCAAAAATGCAAAGGAGAATAATCAGGATATGAGTATCTGGAGTATTCGTGAACTTCGCATTGTATCATATTACCTCATGAAATTGCAAGGCAATGAAGGAGCTTATCAGTATGCATTAAATCTTCTTGATTCAAACTGGAGGGACTTGTTTTTCAATGGATTGTCATTCTATTGCCTTGACTCATGGAACATGATAGATCCAGAATTTCGTGCGCAGACATGTGAGCTTCTCAGAAAGAAGTTACAAGCTTACAAGGACAATAATAAAAAGTATATGGCGATGAAGAATCATGCTAATCTCTTTGATGAAGCAGGTCCACGACGCTTATGTGCTTTGTTGACTCAAAAGAAACAAGATTTAAAAGATGCACCATCATTCTTCTGTAACAAGTCTGCTTCTATTAGTCAATCTTACTATTCTGATGTGATTGTTAACTTCTTTGAAGCTAACAAAATAACAGATCTTGACTATGTTGAGTCTGTCATTGAAATTCATGATAATGATCGCACCAAGAAACTGGTATTTGCAGATTTAGTTTCACGTGTTAACGAAAGTGGTAACGAATTGAAGCGCACAAGACTATGCAAATTTGCCAACAGAATACTTGGTGATATTACGTTGACTTCAACATGGGCACCTTTTATTGGTGCAACAGAAAAAGAAGCGCAGAAACTAAAAAAGGCCAAGCAACTTGTAAATCTTTGGTTCAATCGGAAGATTATCGAAACTTTCTTTGAAGTTTGTGTGCAAGACAGAGACCGTAAGGTCTTCTGGCTTAGGTATGTCGAATATGTCAGTGCCTTTAGAATCGTAGGTTCGACAGCAACAAAACGTTTGTTGCAAGGCGATAGCCGTGTAAGCGGTATATTCTTGCCATTTTATATAGAGACTGAGTCTCGCACATCGCAGACTTCAGCTCTCGTATTGTTCATGAAGGACAAAATGATAGTTGAGTTTTCTGATACAGGTGCCTTGTATGTTTACAATCATAAGCATCAAAAGGTTAAACTGGTCACCAATAAAAGAAGACTGATTAACAGTACAGCCGATTTGAAGATTCCTTCAATGAATAATCTTATCGAAATTAGTGATTGGGGCTATAAGACTCACTACAAGGAGGGACGTATGACCCATCAAGGTTACTGGCAAGATCGTTTGAATGGTTGGATGCAAGAAATGGTATTATCTTCAAGTAACACGAGCGTATCTTTCATGGAATTAAAGGACAATGATTTGTTCAAGGCAAAGCCTATTCCAAAAGAAAAATATCAGCCAAAGACCAAACCTGTTGAAAAAACATTGTTTGATGATGTCCCAGAGTATTTGAGACCAACGGCAAGAGTAGAGAAGAAAGAGACGAATGTCAAGAATGAGGCAAATCCCACTACTCCACTACCTTCAAAAAACAAGCAGGTTGTTTATGAAACCAGAATCTCATGGTCAATTTCCAGTAAATGGATAGCACATGACAAATGTAGAATTGTATGCAACAATAAAGGTTTCTATATAAACATTTCAAGAGGACAACAATATGTTCATATACGCCCTCTTGTTGGTGGAGCCAAGCCTACAGGTAGCATATGGATAAAAAGACCGAACACAAATGGATGGCAACAAATCGTTCATTCAACAAGTGGCAGTGAATTTTCTATCGGCTACATAAAAGAAGCAGGTGGCGGTCTCGTGTATAAACAAGAATATAGCAAAAATGATTTTATTAGAGTAAAAATTTAGAAACAAATATGTTAAGTCAGATTATAAACAGTAAAGGCATCATGTTCATTGTCAATTACAATGGTCACGACCTCCATTTCCAAGAATGGAAGGCCACGGATGATTGTATCTACTATTTGCCTCTTGCAACATTGGTAGATAATGGCTATGCTTATGCTTCAAAGGAAGGATGCTTGTTGCCTTACGAGAATATATATCTTTTGGATGAGGATGAAAGAATTCTTCTTGGAGTACCACAACCATACGATAAAGCTATGCGTCTTGTTGGTACAAGTATGCTCAACTTATCTGACTTCGAATATAAAGAAGAGTTTCTGACCTATGTTCCTGATGGAGAATTGATAGTATGTGAGAGAGGTGGTAATATCTTAGTCAAAGGACGTGATAAATACTTGCTCAATGAAGCTCAGTATGCTTTACTCAACAGAGTTGATGCCTTCAATTCTACACCAGAAGAAGATAAAACAACAGATTATAATCTTCGCTGTTTTGCAGAGATTAAAGCCCTTGCAGAACAGGCTGGTTGTCAATTGGATAGTTATCTTGAAAACGAAAATGTATATGCGCCAGAGCGTATTAAGATTGAAATCGGACGAGATGATGAAGGATTTACAGTAGAACCAGCTGTTGATATTGAAGAAAATGACAAATTCCAAACGTATTTTGACAAAATGCGTAAAGTACAAGCTCAATATCCAGTTCAGCGTGAAAACGGTGAACGTGTTCGTATTGTGCTCAATAAGGAACAGAAAGAAAACCTGCACTATCTGAAAGAACAGTGCGGAAAGCACAAGACCAGGGAAGAAATTCAGAAGATAATAGAACAACCAACAGAATACTTTGACCCTAATGCTTTTGATTTATCAGAACTGTATAGTGACAGAGTGATTGAAATAGGTGTATATAAGCCGAAGTTCTATCCTTTCATTTGTCCATATAAATCCTGCTGGATTGCTGGTGCAACTGTTGAAACTCCTCAAAATGGCACAACAAAAGTCACCATTAACAGTGAAGAAGAATTAGAAAAGCTGAAGAGAGAAATCCAATTAGCAAAAGAAAACAAAAAAGGCATTGTCGAATACAATAATGCTCAACTTGATATCGAAGATGCAATGTTTCTTGCTCAAACTGCAGAAAAGCAGTTGAAGGATCCTTCACAGCCAGCTAAAGTTGAAAGTGAGAATGGCAATGAAGCGAGAAATGTCCTCATTATTGAAGAAAATGCCGAAGAGCTGGGATTTGCGGTAAAGGAAAGAATTATAGAGAAAGGTGACAAATACACGCTTTTCACAGATCCGTTCCTTCAAGAAGGGTTCTCTCTTAAAGACCATCAAAAAGAGGGTGTGGCATGGTTGCAACACCTGTATAAGAGTAAAGCCAGTGGATGCCTGATGGCTGATGACATGGGACTTGGCAAGACTCTACAGATACTTTATTTTATTGACTGGCATTCACGCAAGTATGCCAATCATAAACCGTATCTTATTGTTGCACCAATATCTCTATTAGAAAACTGGAGAAATGAGTATGAAAGATTTTTCATGCAACCTCGCATGAAAATCAACATGCTGACATCGAAAGATGTAACAAGAAAGTTCGATAAGAGCATAGTAGATAAGATGCAAAAGATGGATATCATTCTTACAAATTATGAATCTCTGCGCATTTCTCAATTAAACTTCTGTGCCGTAGAATTTGACGTGGTTGCTTTGGACGAAGCACAGAAAATAAAATCTCCAGGTACACTTGTCACCAATGCTGCTAAGGCATTAAAATGTAATTTCAAAATAGCCATGACAGGTACTCCTGTAGAGAACTCTCTGCTAGATTTGTGGTGTATTATGGACTTCTGTGTGCCAGGTCTTCTAGGTAATGCAAAGGCATTTGCTGCTCAACATCAGAATCCTTTAAAGAAGGAAGATACTGACATTGTAGCTCTTGGCAACGAAGTTCATGACAAACTTGGTGTGTACTTTATGCGACGACTGAAAAAAGATGCCGCAAAGGATTTGCCTGACAAGATAGAATTAAAAGAAAAAGTGCTTATGCCACCAGTACAAAAGGAAGCCTATGCCTCTGTTGTGAATGACTATACGAGCGGCATACAGCCAAATATGCTCGTTACGATCATGCACCTACGAGAGGTTTCTGAGCATCCGTATCTTTATGATTCAACTCTTCTCAATCACGAAACTGATGAGATTGTTGATACTAGTGCAAGATTGCAAGCTACAATCATGTTCCTTGACGAAATAAAGAAAAAAGAAGAGAAAGTTATTATCTTCGTGGAACGCAAGGAGACACAAAAAATGCTTCAGAAACTTTGCCTTAAAAGATATGGCATTATTGCTAAAATCATTAATGGTGATACACCATCTATTGTTAAGAGGAATATGACAAACAAGCAGTCAAGGCAATCAAGTATAGACGAATTTCAAGCTGTTGATGGTTTTAACGTGATTATCATGTCACCAGTAGCTGCCGGTATGGGACTCAATGTAACAGCGGCTAATCATGTCATCCATTATAGCAGACATTGGAATCCTGCAAAAGAAAATCAAGCAACTGACCGTGCTTATCGTATTGGACAGACCAAGGATGTATTCGTTTACTATCCAATGGCAGTAAGAGCTGACATCAAATCTTTTGATGAAACATTAGATGATTTGTTGTCTCGTAAGACTTCTCTTGCTACTTCTACAATCTTTCCAACAGAAAGAGTGGAAGTCAAACAAGAGGAACTTGGTCAAATGCTGTTTGGGGTTTAAATGAAGAAATCAATATAATATTGAATATATACCTCATGTGCTCCATAAGAGAATGAGTGTTTAAAAATAAAATCATATTGAATTATGAAATCTGGAAATAAAGAAATAGGATTTGGAAAACAAACTATTGCTCAGGTTTTCGAGGAATGGTACACTGTTCCTTCATATCAGAGACATTACGTTTGGGAAAGCGATAATGTGAATGATATGTTGGACGATTTTGCGTCTAATTATATAGAGCATGCCAAAGAAGAATACTTTTTAGGATCATACATCATTCAAAGTAAAGATAATAACAATGATCTACTTGATGGCCAGCAGCGTATCACTACTCTGTTCCTCTTGTTTGCGTTTTTGCGTGACTATGCCGATTCTTCTTGCGATGTCAAGGAGAACTGTGTTGATTTGATATTCCAAAAGGCAAATAAGATTAAGCAGATTCCGGAGCGAATACGTCTTTCATATGAAATACGTGGTAATGTGAAGAAATTCATAGAGGAATACTTAATGACACCTGGCAGTATTACGCAACATTGGGATGAAATTGTAAAGAAGGCCAATGATAAAAAAGAAAGTACTTCTATTCAAAGAATGTGTAATGCATTGGTTTGTTATGATGAATATTTTGCAACTCATGAAGAAATAGATTTAGATGCTTTTCTATCTTTCATTCTCAACAATGTTGTTATGATATATATATCAGCAGATTCATTAGAAGATGCATTTCGCCTATTTTCTGTCATGAATGACCGTGGTCAAAAATTGAGTAATGCAGACATATTGAAATCATCTAATCTTGAAAAAATTGAGGATGATAGTGAAATGAATGAGTATGCACGTGAATGGGAAAATATGCAGGAAGACCTAGGTAATGATTTTGACCGTTTCCTTGCGTATGTACGAACCATGTTGCTCAAAAAGCGACAAAAAATGAATCTGCTCGATGAATATGATAAACAAGTTTTCAAAGCAGGGAAAATTAAACAGGGAAAAGAATTCTTCAACTATGTTTTTAAAGCATACGAAGATTATAACAAACTGATAAACTTGGCTGACAATGAAGACTCAGAGTATTGTACGTTGATAAGAACACTCAATGAATGTATGCCTTCAACTGATTGGGTTCCTGTTATTTTGGCATATGGAAGAAAATTTGGAAACAATGGACTTCTTGAATTTACACAGAAGGTGGCATGCAAAAACATTGCAGATGCAGTATGTGGCAAAAGCCCATCGTATCGCATCGACCACTTGAATAGTATCATCCACTTGATAGAAGAGTCTGGAAAACCCTCCGATGTACTTGACGCTCAAGGATATTATTCATTCAATGAACATGTATTTATGGCAAACATCCAATCAGAGATATACGGCAGACGATACACCTATGCGCTCCTGATGCTTCTTGAATACAAATACAAGGACAAGTCTGAATGGAAAGATTTCGGAACGACATCAATTGAGCATATCCTTCCACAAAATCCTAAAGCAACCAGCCAGTGGGTAAAGGATTTTGATGAAGAACAGAGAAGCTATTATACGCATAGGATCGGAAATTTATGCCTGATTGGACGTCGAAAGAATTCTTCTTTAGGCAATCTGGATTATCAGGAGAAACTAAAGAGATATTTCGAGAAGAATATAGGTTCTTTTGCAAGTTCTCAAAAAATATACAAAACATATCCGAATGCATGGACTCCTGACACTGTTAAGGAAAACCAGGAAAGAGTCATAAAGGATTTGATGGAGATATTTGGTATAAAGGATTCCTGTTCAAACACAGATCATCCATCGTATATGGAACAACAGAAGGCAGTCTATCCCAACGCTTATGAGCCTTGGACTGAAAATGACGATACTAAACTGGTGACACTATATAAAGAAGGAAAATCTGTTAATGAACTAACGAATATATTTCTTAGAAATAGTGGTGCCATTAAAGCCAGATTGTTGAAATTACTGGGAATAGATTTAGACAAGTAACATCCGTATTTATAAAGCATTCAAAAATATGGTACAAGATAGAATATACAACTACTTTGAGCGCAATCCACAACTTCATGTGCTCTTCATCTTCGACAGGATGAACATCATCCAGAACGAACTTGATGAGATGAAGGAGTGGAATGACGACTATATATATAAGGTGTTTGATGGTGCGTGGTTCAATGCCAAGTATGCCATCGAAAACGATTGGAAGGACAAACATGTGGTTCTGCTCTTCCCGGAACAGGTATATCCGCATACAGAGGAACAGCAGCTCTGTTTTCCCCTACTCGACATGCTGAAAGCCAACATGGAGTATAAGGAAGAAGACTATGCCAGCTTTATGCAGCAGTATAATCTTCCTGAAAAATTCCGTAGCTTCGTGAAGAAGAACATTGGCGAAATCATGTCGTCTAAGGTGAGCAACATCCTCAATGGACATATTGACAGTACATCGTTCAGTGAGGATATGGTTTGCCGTGCCTTCATTTCCAATTATCTTGGCGAGAAGAAGCTGCAGGAATGGGAACAGCTCATTATCAAGATGATTATTCTGGATGGAATAGCAGAAGAGAAGAAGCGTACTGATTTCTGGTATAAGCTCAGCAAGAATTTTGATGCTTCAAAGGCTTTATCGGAAAAGTTGGATAAGCTCTTCGGCTTAACTCCTAACTTTAACGCTGCCATCAAGATGAAAAACGTGGCAGAGAGCTTGAAGTACAATAGTATCACGCAACTTTTAGACGCGGTGCCAGGCGATACCTACAAGCAGTACAAAATCAGCAGTTCGGTAGTTCTTGACCAGGTGAACAAAATCTATGAGTTGGGTACACACGACCGCCAATTGTCAGAGAAGTTTGCCCAGGCCATGACTATATTGGCTACAGACATCAAGGAAGAGGAGATCATCAATATCTATGGTATTGATGCCAACTACTACTATCTTACAGAGTCACTCTGCTGGCCAATACTCAAAGAGATTGTAGAAGAAAAGCTGATGGCAGACCCAGAGCAGGTAAATGACCGCATGCGTGAGTTGTCTTTGAAGCTTCCTGTAGATAGTGACATTCAGATTGCAATCCGATTCATAGAGCAGTCGGCTTTATACTATGCTCAGGTAAGAGGTCTTGGAACGCTGAAACTCAATAGTACCAAGGAGTATGTTGAGAAATATACAGAAGAGTTCTATCTTGTAGATCTCTACTATCGTCGTACACTTGAAGCATACCACGAACTCATCACAAAGGAGAATCCTATCGAACAGACATTAAGTGATGCCAAGCGTCAGTTGGATTTGGAATATGCCAAGATTACTAATGTACTAAACCTCGAATGGCTGACATGCGTCGGGGAAAAGGGTGCCTGGTTTACTGAAACCGGATTAAAGCGTCAAGAGGATTTCTACAAGAACGAGTCAGATACCAGTGTGAAGCAGGTTGTCATCGTATGTGATGCGCTTAGATATGAGGTAGCAAAGGAACTGATGCAGGAACTGGCCAAAGAGAAGCATATTGCAACAATAGATGCATACCAGGCAATGCTCCCTACGGAAACCAAGTATTGCAAGCCTGCCCTCCTCCCTCATCACTCGCTGGAGCTGAATGGCACTGACATGATGGTGGATGGAACATTGCTGACAACTACAGAACAGAGGACTGCACATTTGGGAAAATATCGGGAAGGAGCCATCTGTACACGCTATGAAGACGTGATGAATGGCGACGCACAATCCATGCGTGAACTCTTCAAACGTTCATTGGTGTATATATTCTACGATACGATAGATGAAGCCGGTCATTCACAAAGCCCGTTCGAGGTAATCAGTGCTTGCAGAAAAGCCATTGAGCAACTGACTGTACTGGTAAAACGTCTGCATGCAACATGGAATGTAACAAATGTACTTCTTACAGCAGATCATGGCTTCCTCTATAATGACATGAAGTTTGAAGATAAGGACAAACATAGCATTACAGACTCTGCTATAGAGAAAAAGACAAGATATTATCTTACAGATAGCAACGATACTTTTGAGGATATTGTAAAATTCCCTCTTGACAAGGTATCTTCTATCAAGAGTACCACGCCTTTGCAGGTTGCAGTACCTATCGGAACTAATCGTCTGGCTGCACCAGGTGGCTACAACTTTGCTCATGGTGGCGCTTCACTCCAGGAAATGATTATTCCTATTATTAAGAGCGTGCGTAAGAAAACGAACAAGACAGAAAAGGTGGGCGTAGCTCTGATGAGCCACAACCTGAATATGGTGAGTAGCCGCCTGAAGTTCCAGATGATACAGTCGGAAGCAGTAAGCATGACCGTGATGGAACGCAAGGTGGTTTGCTGTATTTATAATGGTGACGATCCTGTAACCCAGGAGAAGGAAGTGACACTGAATAGCACTGATGCAACGAATTTGAGCAATCGTGTGTTTGAAGTGACACTCAATCTGAATAAATCTGTCAATGCAAGTATGTTACAGCTTAGAATCTACGATGTGGATGACAAACTGAACCCACTTGTGCGTGAGACAGTGAAGAACAATACAATGATAGAACAAGATTTTTAAGGAATACTGCATATGGATTTACAACAGAAAGTAATGAATGCCTTCATAGGCAAAGTGGTAAGAAAGGATTTGGCTTTCCTCGTGAAGGGAGGTCTGCCTGTTCCTACATACGTGTTGGAATACCTGCTGGGGCAGTATTGCGCCAGTGATGATGAAGAAATCATCAACGAAGGTTTGGAAAAGGTGAAGCAAGTTATCCAAAACAACTATGTTCACCGTGCTGAAGCAGAATCGGTAAAAGGTATCATACGTGAGAATGGCAAACATCGTATCATCGACAAAGTAACCGTTGTGCTCAACGAAAAGAACGATGAGTATCAGGCTACATTTGCCAACCTGGGATTGACTGGAGTACCTATCGGTACAGACTACGTGCGTAAGAACCCCAAACTGCTTAGTGGCAATGGCGTTTGGTGCATTGTTACCATTGGCTATATCAGTGGTGAAAGCGTCAAGGTGAGATGGGAAATCCAGACATTGAAGCCTATCCAGATTTCAAATATCGACCTGCAGGAATATATCGACCAACGTAAAAACTTCACTACAGAGGAGTGGATTGACTTCCTGATGCACACAGTGGGTCTGAACCCTGAGGCAATGAACCGCCGTGAGAAGTTCATCACTTTAGCTCGTCTTCTCCCTCATGTTGAGAACAACTTCAATTTCATGGAATTGGGTCCAAAGGGAACAGGTAAGTCTCATGTATTCCAGGAACTGTCTCCTTATGGCGTGCTTGTCAGTGGTGGTGACGTAACCTCTGCCCGACTTTTCGTGAAAATCCAGGGCAACAAGGAGATTCTCGGACTGGTAGGCTATTGGGATGTAGTGGCATGGGACGAGTTTGAACAGCAGAAAGGCCGTAATGTGGATGCTGTGCTCATCGACACGATGCAGAACTATCTTGCCAACAAGTCGTTCAACCGTGGTAAGGGTACTCACGAGGCAAGTGCGTCCATGTCTTTCGTAGGTAATACTAAACATACTGTTCCATACATGTTGAAGAACAGCCATCTGTTTGAGAGCATTCCTATATCATTCATTAAGGGTGCGTTCCTCGACCGAATCCATCTCTATAATCCAGGTTGGGAAATCAAGATGTTGAAGAAGAACAGTTTTTCCAAGGGATATGGTCTTATAACAGACTACATTGCAGCCGTGCTTCACGAAATGCGCAATGATGACAGAACTGCAGTGTTGAATGACTATGCGAAGTTTGATGGTTCACTCTCAGAGCGTGACCACCTTGCTATCCGCAAGACTTTCTCAGGCATGATGAAACTTATCTATCCTGATGGTAAGATGACAGACCAAGAGGCTTATGAGTTGGTTGACTTTGCTGCAGAAGGTCGTAAACGTGTGAAGGATCAGCTCTATGTGATTGATGAAACTTTCATGGCAGAGCCAGCAAAGTTCAAGTACATCAACCTGAAAACAGGTATAGAGATGAGTGTGGAGACTTTGGAGAAAGTGAGCAATCAGCTTATTGTACCAATCAACGCTCCTACAAATCAAAATGGAGAGTTGACAGATGCTGATACACAACCGATGAACCAAGGTATGCCAGAAGCTACAGCGCATGAGCAAGCTGAAACTGCAACTCATGTAGGCAAACGCCCTCGCATACCTGTACTTCAAGAGAAGAGTATGAGTTTCCGAATGGGACAGACAGGTGTAAGCTATGAGAAGCTCTTCGCTCCATACATGGCTACAGCAAATGAAATTACAGTCGAAGATCCATATATCAGAGCTCCTTGGCAGGTAAAGAACTTTATGGAATTTGCTCTGATGCTTATCAATACACGTCCTGTGGATGATTTGAAACTCAATCTCATCACTAATGAGGAGGAAGAAAAAATTCCAGATCTGATAGACAAGCTTGATGACATCAAGGATGATCTTGCTTCGTATGGTATTGAGTTTACGTACAAATTCAGAGACTTCCATGACAGATGTATCAAAACAGATACAGGATGGACAATTACACTTGGTCGTGGTCTTGACATGTTTGAAAAATATAGTCCCTACTCGATTGCGTCATCAAAACAGGACATGCGTAAGTGCAAGGAGTTTACTGCAACATTCATGAAAACAAAAAACGTATAACGATATGTCAAAGCTAAGTAAAAATGCATTCGCAATAATGGCGATGTGTGAGAATACAAAAGAGCCTTTCGGCATCACAGTTGATCCTCGTGAAGGCAGTTACGCTTTCGCTTGGGCATTTAAAATAAAAAAGGAACAAGCGAAGAGAGAAGGTTACGACAAGACCCATGTTCGAGGAGCCGTTATGTTTGACGAAAACTTCAATGGCTGTCCTTATTGTGGATCGAAGAACTTCTATATCTGCAACAGATGCGGTAAAGTAGTTTGCTATCATGGGCAGGAAGTTGTCACATGTCCAAACTGTGGTAGTTCTAGCACACTGCAAGCAGCTGATAGTGTAGATTTATCTGGTGGTGGTTTCTAATGACAATAAAAGACTAATGATATGATAGAATTAAAAATCGGCGAAAGCGTTAGTTTGACTAACGGTGCACAGGCTAAGATTGTAAAAGAACTTGGTCGTGGAGGACAAGGAATTGTTTACCTTGTTGAAGTAAATGGGCAAAATATGGCCTTGAAATGGTATTTCAACAATATGGGAGACTGGTTCTACCGCAATTTGGAAGAGAATGTAACCAAGGGAGCTCCATCCGAGGCGTTTCTATGGCCAGAATACCTAACAACGAAACAGAAAGGTACCTATGGCTATATTATGAAACTCCGTCCACAAGGCTATCATGAATTCGGGCAATACCTTCTTGCTCGTGCAAAATTCAAGAGTTTTGAAGCGATGGTAAATGCTGCGATGAAGATTTGTGAGGGATTCAAAGCTCTACACCTTTCCGGATTGAGCTATCAGGATTTGAATGATGGTAACTTCTTTATTCACCCTGATACAGGTGATGTACTTATCTGTGATAACGACAATGTAGCTCCAGAAGGTGTAAGTTCAGGTATTCTCGGCAAGGCCAGATATATGGCTCCAGAAGTGGTTACGGGTAAAGCAATGCCAAGCAAACAGACCGATAGATATTCTCTTTCTGTAGTTTTATTCCTGTTGTTTTATGCAAATCATCCACTTGAAGGTGCTCGCGTGTTAGCTTGTCCATGTATGACTGAAAAGTACGAAAAACAGTTCTATGGAAGTGAACCTATCTTTATATATGATAAGGTCAACGCCAACAATAGACCAGTTCGTGGAGTACACAATAATGTCTTACGTCGTTGGAATGCTTTTCCTGCAATATTAAGAGAAACATTCACTCAGGAATTCAGTTGTGAATGTCTTAGTGATCCTAACAAACGAAAACTTGAAAGACAATGGCAGAATGTTATCCAGCAAATACGAGATATGCTGGTTGTTTGTCCAGAATGTAAAGACGAGACGTTTGTAGAGGATGCTAATACACCAAAGTGTATGTGCTGCGGTAAACCGTTCAATATAGCCGGTACATTACAAATCAACGACCGTAAGGTGCTTTTGACACCAAACACGAAAGTTTACGTGGATATGGACAATAAACCAGATATTCAAGTAATAAATGTGCCTGGAGACCGTTATCCTATACAGTTGAGGAATATCACAACCAATAATTGGGTTGTAGAGACTCCTTCAGGAAAGATAAGGTCAGTTGAGCCCAACATGTCTATGCCTGTAAAAGCAGGACTGAAAGTCAATTTGACCGCTGCCATAAAAGGCGTGATTATTTAACAGATTATTGTATAACATTTTAATATTTACAGCTATGGGACTTTTAGACAATGAAAGCATTCCAAGAAGAAAAATGATTCTTTTCTTTGTAATCGACACCTCTGGTAGTATGGTAGGTTCAAAGATTGGTAGTGTTAATGATGCTATTGAAAACGTTTTGCCAATGATTGGTGAAATTTCAGATGAGAATCCTGATGCGGAAATCAATGTAGCAGCATTGGAGTTCTCTACAGGAACTCGTTGGCTTTACGACGAGCCTAAAGGAGCGAAAGATTTCATTTGGCAAAAAGTTGAAGCAGATGGCTTGACTTCCCTTGGTGAGGCATGTGAGGAGTTGAACAAGAAACTTTCCCGTTCAGGTGGTTTCATGCCAACTTCAAGTGGAAGTGGCTACTTTGCTCCAGCAATTATTCTGCTTTCAGATGGTGGGCCAACTGATAATTTCGAAGGAGGCTTGAAAGTTCTTCAAGGCAACAGTTGGTACAAGAGTGCCATTAAAATTGCTATTGCCATCGGAGATGATGCAGACAAGGATGTATTGAAGCAGTTCACAGGTTCTTCTGAAGCTGTTATTACTGTCCATAACATTGATGCATTAAAGAAGATGATCCGCATCATAGCTATCACTTCATCACAAATTGGAAGCAAGAGTACCTCTGCCACAGACGCAACCAAGCAGGAGCAGGTAATCGATAAGGTTAACGAAGCCGCAGCTGACGTTGCAGGTGCAGAAACTGCAGCGGCTCCAGCACCTGCTGGTACCGACAGCTATGATGAATGGGATTAATATCTAATAATATAATGAATAGATGAACAGTATTTATTCTTATTGCAAGGGAGAGAGTCATATTCTCTCAGAAAAACCTTGTCAGGATTATGCTTATGCGGCGAGTTCTGACACGCTCTCCATGGCCATTGTCTCCGATGGTCATGGAGGAGAACGCTATTTCAGAAGCGACCATGGCTCTCATCTTCTTGTTGATATAACAAAAGAATCTGTCCGTTCATTTGTAGAAACTATTGCTGAACAAAAAGAATGCATCTTCGAGGAACAACCATTTACCCAATATATAAAGGAGACAGCTACAGACAGTCAAGTAAATTCTAAAGCTCATAAGATGTTGATGTGGTTATTCTCATCAATAATCAGTCAATGGAATGTGGCTATAGCCAAACATGCTATCGAGAATGACTTGACTGAATGGGAATTAACTCATGTAGAAGAAAAATATAGAGATGAGTTTTTGAATAAGCGTAATGATCCAGAAGCGACATTCGAAAAGACATACGGATGTACGCTGATGGCATACGTTCAAACTCCAACATACTGGTTCGCATTCCAGATTGGTGACGGTAAACTTGTCAGAATGAATATAATAAACGAAGTGCTTCATTGTGACCAACCCGTTCCCTGGGATAGCAGATGCTTCTTGAACAAGACAACCTCAATATGTGATTCAAATGCTCTAGAAGAGTTCAGATATTGCTATCAAGGAGACGGTATTTTCCCTACAGCAATATTCTTAGGGTCGGATGGATTAGATGATTCGTATGGTGATGGAGAACAACTTTACAACTTCTATGCAAATCTTTTCAAGCAGATAGCCAAATCTGGTAAAGAAGAAGCTTATAATGTTCTTAAACGTTCTCTTCCGAAGATCAGTAAAATCGCTAGCAAAGATGACATGTCTGTAGCTTGTGTATATGATGATTCAAACTTGGAAGATGACTTCCATACAATGTGTAATTACCAGCGTGACTTATTACAAAAGGAACGTGAAAAACTTTTGGAAGTAAACTCTATTCTTGGACAAAAAATAGATAGCTATGGTTCTGAATCTACACTTGATGAAAGTGCAAAGATAAATCTATTATATGCACGAAAGGATCAAGAAAAAGTGGACAAGAAATGGGAGAAAGTATATAAAAAGCTCGATGAATTAGAAAAAGAAGAGAATCGTTTCTACAAAAAACTTCATCCTCAAAAAATAACAAAACAGGGTAAAAACGACAAAGCAAAAACTTTGTCGGACATCCTGAAAAAAAAGTAATAGACTATGGGTACTTGTAAGTATTGCGGCAAAGAAGCTGGATGGTTCTCGCATTCACATAAAGAATGCAAAGAAAAGCATGATCATGGTGTGAATGACTTTTCTTCTGTAGTTAGTGCGTATTTTACGATGCGCACAACTGCTGTAGGAGTTCAGCAGTCCAGACAACGTCTAAAGGTAACATCATACCTTTCTGATGATGATGTATGCAATGTAGCAGATGCAGAAATCAGACGCTATACTGCAAGTATTCATCGTCCTTACTCTCCTTCTTCAATGAAATTGATGGATGAGTTCTTGATTGCTATAGACGTAAATTATAGTAAAGTGAACAAGAATGGCGCAGTGAGTGAGTTTACAAAAAAACTAATGCGAGGTTTTATGGTTGAGTATTTTACTGGACATTTAACGTTGCCTATTGCTCATCAGCGATGTGAGAAAGTTCTAGGGAAATTCCCAATGATTCAATCTGACATTGAGGACGCTTATCTCTATGTACTCAATAAGGCTGCTACTAATTTTACAAGAAATGGTTCCATTTCAAATTCTGATCAACAGAAGATTGATGACTATGTTAACTATCTACAGTTGCCAGTCAACAACCTTCCGGCTCAGTATCAGAATAGCGAAATCAGCAAATTAGGGCAGATGAGTATTTTACAAAAACTCCAAAACGGCATAATACCATCGACCAATATGCCTGCTCCGATAATGTTAGGCAGAGGAGAAGAAATATTATGGACTTATAATGGTGTTTCTATGTACCAGGAGAAGACCGTAAAAGAATATGGTGGACGAAGAAGCGGCTGGTCATTCCGAGTAATGAAAGGTGTAACCTATCATACCGGTGGTACTAAGATTAAACCGATAGAGCATAAATTTATGGATTGCAAAGGTAATGGTACACTTTATATCACCAATAAACACCTCATTTTTCAAAGTCCGACATCTGCACAGAAGGTACCATATTCTAAAATGATAGGTGTTACACCCTATAGTGATGGTGTTGAAGTTCACAGAGATGGAGCCAATGCGAAACGTCTTACCTTTCAAGGTTTTGACAGTTGGTTCTTGATGAACGTTATTTCTCTAATTGCAAATATGTAAATTATGGCTTGGGATAAAATTAAGATTACAAGAGATAACGGTGAAATTGTTGATGCACAAGCACCAATCATCGTATCAGCAAGCAGAAGTACTGATATTCCTGCATTCTATGCAGATTGGTTCTTCAACCGTTTAGAGAAAGGATATTCGGCATGGACAAATCCTTTTAATGGCGTGCAAAGCTATGTAAGTTATGAAAAGACCAGATTCATCGTTTTCTGGTCTAAGAACCCACGCCCTTTAATTCCGTATCTTCATATACTTAAAGATAAGCATATCAACTGCTATATTCAGTTCACCATGAACGATTATGAGGACGAAGGACTTGAAAAAGGAGTACCATTGTTATCTGAACGCATAGAAACATTTAAGGAACTAGTAAAAGTATTAGGAAAAGGGCATGTCATATGGAGATTTGATCCACTCATTCTTACAGATAAAATACGTGTCTCTGATCTTCTTCGAAAAATTGAGCATATTGGTGATGAACTATATGGATTTACAGATAAACTTGTTTTCAGTTTTGCGGACATCACGGAGTACAAGAAGGTTAAGAACAACCTTGAAATGAATCATATCAATTATGAAGTGTTCACAGAGACAACGATGCACGAAATGGCCTCTGGACTTGCTGAGCTAAACAAGAAATGGGGCTATGAGCTTGCAACATGTGGAGAAAAAATTGCATTGGAACAGTACGGAATCCAGCATAATCACTGTGTTGATGATATGCTAATAGCAAAAATAGCATATAATGATGCTACCCTAATGAAATTTCTTGGAATAGAGGTTGTTTCTCACTTTGGCAAAGATTTTGGAGCAATAATACCTGAAGGAGCTATTGAACTTTCAGATACGATGTACCTCAACAAGAAGAAAGACAATAAGGATAAAGGCCAACGACAATTCTGCGGTTGTATAGTCAGCAAAGACATTGGACAATATAACACATGTCCGCACCTTTGTGAGTATTGTTATGCAAACACGACAAAAGCAACAGCAGTAAGAAATTGGAATAAACATAAGTTAGACCCATTTAATGAAAATATCATAGGTAAGCAAAGCGAATGAGTTACGTTGATACCATAAGAACTATTATGCCTCTGTCTTTAGATAATATCATAAAGACAGCTAAGCAGCATG
>OQWM01000251.1_pt1 | contig 31810 bp, 41 predicted proteins | sample 1691531 | NCBI WGS metagenome assembly OQWM01 (sample SAMN03418257, study PRJEB22391) | human gut metagenome | biome: human-gut; feature: organic feature; material: feces | host: Homo sapiens | place: Tanzania | collected 2013-01
ACAGCCTTATCTCTCCAACGACGCCAACAACGTGCTTCAGCGCGCTCAGGACTTCGCCACAAAGAATGGCGATGAGTTTACAAGCGTTGAACCTATACTTCTCGCCCTACTTCAGGTCAACTCCACAGCAAGCCGCATATTGAAGGATGCCGGAATGACCGAGACAGAGACGGTGAAGGCTATACAGGAACTGCGCCAGGGACAGAAGGTGCAGTCGCAATCGGGCGACGAGAACTATCAGAGTCTTGCTAAATATGCCAAGAACCTTGTGGAGGAAGCTCGCCAGGGCAAACTCGACCCCGTAATCGGACGTGACGAAGAGATTCGTCGGGTGCTGCAGATTCTGTCGCGACGCACCAAAAACAACCCTATATTAATAGGTGAGCCAGGAACTGGCAAGACGGCTATCGTAGAGGGACTGGCCGAGCGTATCGTTCGTGGCGACGTGCCCGAGAACCTCAAAGACAAGCAGCTCTATTCATTGGATATGGGTGCGCTTGTGGCAGGTGCCAAGTACAAGGGTGAGTTTGAGGAGAGATTGAAGAGCGTCATCAAAGAGGTGACCAACAGCGACGGTCGCATCATACTCTTCATCGACGAGATTCACACTCTTGTAGGTGCAGGTGGCGGCGAGGGAGCCATGGATGCTGCCAACATCTTGAAACCGGCTTTGGCTCGTGGCGAATTGCGCAGCATAGGTGCAACAACCCTCAACGAGTATCAGAAATACTTCGAGAAGGACAAAGCTCTGGAGCGTAGATTCCAAACGGTCATGGTCGACGAACCCGACGAGTTGTCGGCAATCTCTATATTGCGTGGACTGAAGGAGCGCTACGAGAACCACCACAAGGTGCGCATTCAGGACGATGCATGCATAGCTGCCGTGAAACTATCCGAACGCTACATCAGCGACCGTTTCCTTCCAGACAAAGCCATTGACCTTATGGACGAGGCTGCTGCCAAACTACGTATGGAGCGCGACTCTGTGCCCGAGGAACTCGACGAGATTACACGCAAACTGAAACAGCTCGAAATAGAGCGCGAGGCTATAAAACGCGAGAACGACACCGACAAAATTGCCCAACTCGACAAGGACATTGCCGAACTACGCGATCAGGAGAGTGCCTTCCGAGCAAAATGGGAAAGCGAAAAGGGTCTGGTGAACAAAATTCAGCAGGACAAACAGCAAATGGAACAACTGAAGTTCGAGGCTGAGCGTGCCGAACGCGAGGGCAACTACGAACGAGTGGCTGAAATACGCTATGGCAAACTCAAGGCTCTTGAGGAGGACATCAAGAACATTCAGAACCAGCTGAAGTCAACCCAAGACGGCAACGCCATGATACGCGAGGAGGTGACTGCCGACGACATTGCCGAGGTGGTAAGTCGCTGGACAGGAATACCCGTAACACGAATGATGCAAAGCGAACGCGAGAAGTTGCTGCATCTTGAAGAAGAGCTTCACAACCGTGTCATAGGTCAAGACGAGGCTATACGTGCGGTGAGCGATGCTGTGCGCCGCTCGCGTGCTGGACTGCAAGACCCGAAGCGTCCTATAGCATCCTTCATCTTCCTCGGCACTACTGGTGTTGGCAAGACCGAACTTGCCAAGGCTCTTGCCGAATATCTCTTCAACGACGAGACGATGATGACGCGTATCGACATGAGCGAGTATCAGGAGAAGTTCAGCGTGAGCCGCCTTATCGGTGCGCCTCCGGGATATGTAGGCTACGACGAAGGTGGCCAGTTGACCGAGGCTGTACGCCGCAAACCTTACTCGGTTGTACTGTTCGACGAGATAGAGAAGGCTCATCCCGACGTGTTCAACATTCTATTGCAGGTATTGGACGACGGTCGACTCACCGACAACAAGGGACGCACAGTAAACTTTAAGAACACTATCATCATTATGACCTCCAACTTGGGTAGCCAGTACATTCAGGGGCAGTTTGCAGGCATCACGCCACAGAACCGCGACCACGTTATCAGCGACACCAAGGCAAAGGTAATGGATATGCTCAAGAAGACCATACGTCCGGAGTTCCTCAACCGTATCGACGAAACGATAATGTTCCTGCCGCTCACCAAGGCCGAAATCGCTCAAGTTGTGACATTGCAGATGAACGCTGTGAAGAAGATGCTCGAGCCGCAGGGATTCACGCTCAACGTTACTCCTGCCGCCATCGACTTCCTTGCCGACGAAGGCTTCGACCCGGAGTTTGGTGCTCGTCCTGTAAAGCGCGCCATACAACGTTGTGTGCTCAACGACCTCTCAAAGAAGATTCTTTCCGACGAGGTAAAGCGCGAGCAACCAATCACTATCGATGCCGACAAGGACGGACTGGTGTTCCGCAACTAAAACCGACATAACATAAAAAAAACAACATTATTGACCCATATGAGTCGATAATGTTGTTTTTTTTTATTTATCAGACTTTTATCCGCAATGGAAGAAGCGGCGCACGAGCTGCTCTGTAGCCTCGCGGTTGTTCTCTATCGACTGGCGCAAAGAAGCGTCGTCGAAATCGCGCAACTGCTTGATAATGCCGTCGATCATAGCTGGCGAGAACACGTCATACTGCTCGAACACCTCGCGCTGACGCTCAAGCACATCGGCTGAAGCCACGCATGAGTCGGGCAATGTAGAGAGCTGCGACAAGCGCTCAGCGTTGGCAGCGTCGTGGATGTTGACATTCACGTATGTGCGGTCGGCTATTTCGAGAGCATTCTCCATCTCGAATCCGTGGCGGCAAGCTACGCACAATCCTGCGAGAAGCTGATAGATGTCGGCTGAGCCATCGGGCGAGCGCATCTCGACAGTCTGCTTGGCTGTTGTGTCGGGATTGGCTGCTGGCTGCTGTGGATTAGCCAGATGACACATGTCCTTGCCCGAAGTCCAGCCCAACGGCACGCGCACAAGCACCGAGCGGTTGCGGTCGCCCCAACAGATGTTGGTAGGAGCCTCCTGATGAGGCACAAGGCGGAAGTAGGCAAGCGGATTCTTATTGCCGAACGCAGTAATGGCACCTGCCACATCCATCATTCCAGCTATCATGCGGCGTGCAGCCTCACTCAGCGCACCCTCGTGAATCATCTGGTTCTTGCCGTCCTTCATCATGCGCATATGTATATGCAGACCCGAGCCAGCCTTGCCTGCTATAATCTTCGGCGAGAATGTCACGTCGTAGCCCTCGCGCCATGCCATATTGCGAATCACCCACTTGGCAATCATCAACTGGTCGGCAGCCTCAACAACCGATACGGGAAGGAACTCAATCTCATTCTGCTCATAGCATAGTCCGTCCATTGTGAAGTTGCCCACTTCGGAATGGCCATACTTAATCTGTCCGCCACACTGTGCCACAGCGTGCATGCAACGCTGACGGAAGTCGCCTGTCTTGAAGAAAGGAGCCGACTCGTGGTAGCCGCGCTGGTCGACAGCAGGGAATTTCTGCTCGGCAACACTCACCACATAATATTCCAACTCGCCCATGGCATGAAACTCCATGCCAGTCACGTCGTGGAAAGCACGTGCTGCCTTCACGAGGGTATGTTCGGGCGACGAAGCGAGAGGCTCACCGTCCTTGTCGAAGAACGAGCAAAGCATGCACAGAGTAGGAATCTCGGCAAATGGGTCGCGGAAAGCTGTAGAGAATCGCGGCAACACATAAAGGTCGCTACTGCCAGCCTGGATGAAAGAGAAGAGAGACGAACCGTCGACACGCTCGCCACAAGTGAGCACTGTTTCGAGATACTCCTTTGAGTTGATGGTGAAGCCAAGAGTCTTCAAGCGGCCGTCGCCACCAGGATACATGAAGTTAACCATCTGTATATCGTTGTCTGCGATATACTTGATGATGTCTTCTTTGGTAAATTCACTTGGCATTTTTTGGAGCGCGCGCACCACTGGGTTGGCGTTCATAAGAATAAGATTTTCGTTCATAGACTTATGTTGTTAAAGGATTAATAGATTGTTTGCTGTTTGCTCGGCAAATGTACAAAAACTAATGGACTTGGCAAAAAAAAACACTACAAACTTGCGAACTGAATGCAAACTGGTTTGCCCAGCTGTATGTCGTGATGAGTATTCACGAGTTTTCCCGTGTTTTCATCACGACTGTACACCTCTATAACATTACTGTCGCGACATGCCACGAGCATATATTTGCCGTTGGGTGTTATGGCGAAATTGCGCGGATGTGCGCCCGTTGGCTGAAATCCAACCTTGGTAAGTAGTCCGTCATTGGGGTCTACCGAGAATATCGATACACCCTCGTCGGTGAGTCGATGCGAGGCATAAAGATATTTGCCATCGGGCGAAAGGTGGATGTCGCCACTGCCGTTGGTCTTGTAGAGCGAAGCCTGTAAGCGCTGCAATTCGCCAAGGATTCCATTGTTGTAGCCAAGCACAGTTACCGTGCCGTCGAGTTCGCCTATGAGATAAGCCACTGTACCCTTGGCGTTGAACACGAAATGGCGTGGTCCGGTGCCTTTGGGTGCCTGATAAGCTACGGTTGGATTGGCAAGGAAAGTGTTGCCTGCATTGTCGGCATCGAAACGCCATATGCAGTCGTTGCCAAGGTCGGCAGCCAACATATAGCGGTGGTCGGGTGTCATCTTGCAACAATGTATGTGCGAGTCCACCCCATTATTCTTATACATACACAAATACTGCGTTTCCTTGCCTATCGAGCCGTCCTTTTCGATAGGAAACACCGATATGTCGCCGCCGTTATAGTTCGAAGTCACCAGATATCTGCCAACAGCCATAATATTGCATGGAGCTGCTCCTGGCATATTATTGACATGCTTTGTTGCCGAAGTGCCGCAATGCTGGCTGTTGATGAACGACAAAGTGCCACTCGACGCGTTGAAGCCATAGGCTCCCACACCGCGACGCTCGTCGTCGTATTCGCTCACTGCATACACACGCGTGGCGTTGTCGTTGAAAACAAGAAACGACGGATTGCCAGCCTTCACGCTTCCCATAGCCTCAGCCTTGCCGTTTTCTTGGTTGAAACGGTAGACATACATGCCCTCGGATGTGCTCTGGTCGGTGTAGGTACCAACAATCATTGTAAGGTCGCTGCCAGCAAACGACTGTATGCCGGCAAATGCAGCTACAACAGCTGCTGTTAATAGTCTTTTTGTTCGGTTCATTTCTTATTATTTATGTTGTCTGCAAATTTAAATATATTTTCTGGGTTAATCACAGATTTATCGCCACAAAAGTTGTAACTTTGCGAATTATAAATTCGCTAACGAAACAAACTAATAACAAAGAAAGTACAACTAATAATAAACAATACAACAAAAATGGAAAAAGAAAAAAATCAAGGCACAATTATAAACGTTGAACGCGAAAACGAATCCTTGATGCAAGAAGATGTTGTTTCTGAAGAAGAATTCAAATGCTTCAACGGCATGGGACCGATTTACGGTGAAAAAATAGTAAAAACCGCCCAACAAATTGCAAAAATGCTGGACGGCTTTACTATCGAAGAAGCTAACAGAACCATTGATTTAGCTAGACATGGCTTAAAGTATACTGCTGTTATAAAGCTCAACCCATAAGAGCTTTAGTAATTGCTATTTTAGCAACTTCTTTGCCAATATCAATAATTGAATTTACTGTTTCTACACCAGCCTTTTCGGCAATAGATTTAACTGGCGAGAAATTTTCCTCTTTACGAATATTACCAATAAAATCATGTCCTGAAGGAGTCAAATCTAGAATAACAATAGTCGTGCCATCACTAACAGCAGGATATTCAGTAAGTAGTTTTGCTTCAATGCAATAGCGTAAATGATAAACCAGTGTTTCGTTGGAGTATTTAGACAAAAGTTCCTTTTGTTGGGAATCGGGAACCGGAATTTCCTCATCGGAAACATAAAGATTATCTTTTACCTTATCCACTGTATCTATATCTACGTAAGCTGCAAGTCGTGTGGGTGTAGTAATAGATTCAGCCCAAAGCATAATATCGCGAACACAGTCGATATTCAATTTCATAAAATCACCTCCTTCCAGTGCCTGTATTATAGCACGGAACACGAGGCGATTGGGTAAAAAAGGAGGTGGGAAAGATGGCCGATGTATTGTATATGAGCGTCAAGGAATATGCTGAGCGCGTAGCAGCCAAGGCAAGCACTATCCGTGATATGTGCCGCCGGGCGAAGCTGCCGGCTGTGAAAATTGGCACTGCCTATCGCATAAACGTCAAGCGTGCGGATGCTATGCTTGAAGCACAGATTGACCAGCGCGTTGCGGCTTTTGCGCCGAAGGTAACGCCTAAGGTCTGCATCCGCGGCAAGTCTGCCGGCGGTGATTATCTTGCGCAGCTGCGGGAGATGCGCGAGCGTGTAATTTAGGAGGTAAAACAAATGTCTGAAAAAGTAAGCAAGATTGAAGCTATGTATCGCTTCTACAAGGCCAACCCTGCTGCAAGCAATGGCGAGGTAGGGCAGGCGCTGGGACTTTCCGGCGACATGGTCCGCACGTACAAAAACCGCCTGAAGCGCAACGGCCTTATCTACATCGAGGATGACGGCCGTGTATCGACGGAACCTGAACCTGACTTCTCGAACGTGGAACGCACCTATAAAAGCGATATTTACGTAGAAATGATTGACACGTACATGGGCGATTTCCGCGGTCAGGACACATTCGCAGACCGTTTGGCCGTTGGCCGTGAGATTCGTCTGCTGCTGGAGAAGCTGTAAGGAGGTTGGGATTATGAAAACGTTAAAAATTTTTATGGTGCTGGCGTTAGCGCTGGCAGCACTGATTTTTTGCACCGGCGGACGCGGACTGGCTGGCCGTGCTTATAGCTACATCTGGCCGACGTACAGAGTTGAGCGCGTGTCGTACACCGTGCATCACGGCGATACTCTTTACAGCATCGCCTACATGTACGCGTCTCAGCAGGACCGCTGGGATGACCTGCGCGGTATCGTGATGGATATCAAGCAGGCTAACGGCCTTGGCGATGGCGACGCGTATTGGCTCGATCCGGGCCGTAAAATCGTTGTGCCGCTGCAACGCGAGGTTAAACAATGAGTAGAAAAGAAAATGAGCATTGACGACTGCAATCGCCAATGCTCAAAGAGTGGTTAATTTTCCGAATGAACCACTCTCATTATATACCAAAAGGAGAGTATAGTAAATGATTTTGTATCGTGCGATGAACGCCGCAGAGCTGGCTGCATACACTGCTGGCCAGACCATCAGACCGACAGTAGCAGCTCTGCATTCAAACAACTCGTGGCTGAGCAACATGGTTACCTTCTTCGGTACAGCCAATAACGCTATGCATTGGGCGGCACCGCCGGTTTTAGCGACAGGGCACGACGCGATTGTGGCATTCGAGGTTGTGGATGCTGCTGTGCAGGAAGGCTGGGGAATTTATCCCGACTTCGACGCACCTTTCAATATTGCTGATATGCTCGACGGCCTTATTTACGGGCGCTGCGCTGAGCAGGCTGTAGTCAAGGTGCGCGAATATGGTCTGCCGTGGTACTCGGACAAACATCTGAAAATGATTGACGGGATGTGGATAAAATGGTCTGACAAGTATTCAAGCCAATTTGTCAATGGCAGGGGAACACTGGATGTAAAAAACAGCTATGACGACATCATCGAAAGGCTGGTGAAAGGGAATGAGTATTAAGCGTAAGCATCAGCGCAAAGTCGCTTTCCAGTGCGCCAAGGCCGGCATCAAACCCGCTAAGGTGGTTGCAGACTCGGCAAGCCGTGAAATCATGGCGATCAAAGAGGCCACCACCGAAGTGATGGAGACGTTGCTGCAGGCCATCGGTGTGGTGGTGCTGCGCGACTGGGGCAAGCTGGCCAAAAAGGATACACGCGCTGCGGTGCTGGCCGAGTGCCTGTATTACCGCAGCATCCAGGCTAAAGAGCACAAGTTTAGCGAGGACGAGCTGAAAGCCTGCAATGAGTTTTCCTTGTCTGTCATGGAGATTTGGGAAAGAGAGGAGGCCAAACAAGATGGCAAATAAAGTTATACCGCACGGTGTATACCTCCGCCTTGGCCCGCTGCCGATGGGCATGTGCTGGGACATTGAGATGGTACGCTGGTGCAACTGGCCTACGGGCATCAGCTATGAGGACCATCTGGCAGCGCAAGCGTGCCGCAGCGACACGGAGGAAGCGCCTTAAAAGGTGAACACGGAAGCTGAAACCGTACGAGAAAAACCTCTGTTCAGTATTACAGAAGAGCTTCACCGCGTCCCGAAGTTTATGCTGACGTTAAAAGGAGTAAATTATGAAATATTATAAAGAAACAGTATCATCTAGCCGCTTGGCGTGGTGGAACGGCTTGCCCGAGCGCGAACAAGCCTTGCGCATTTGTCTGTTCCGCTTGCAAAAATGGGATATCCCGGAACATAAAACCTTATTGGCTTATAACAACAGTGCTCGCGCTCAGCTGAAAGAAAACATCCGCATGTTTAAGCTGATGGCTAAGGCCTTAAAACGCCAGCTCCCGGTTAAATCGCAGGCACATTTCATTAAACCTTGCCCGACCTATAGAGTTATCGAGTGGTGCTGTGGTCATTGTCAGCATACTATTCCGGGATATGCAAAATATTGCCCGCATTGTGGCCAACGTACAGACGGTTAAAACAAATTTTTTATAAAAGGAGAAATAGTAATGGATATCAATGTCAACCTGAAAATCACCTTGGAAGAAACCCCGGCGTTGCTTAACTGCCTTGCTGCATTTAGCGAGAGCCTGCAACGTGTCAACGCCATCATCAATGAGCCTGCGCCTGTCGCACAGCCTGTTGCGCCTGCTCCGGTGCCCGTACAAGCACCTGCCGTGCAGACCGCTCCGGCAGCTCCGGTACAGACCGCTGTTCCGGCCGCTCCCGCTCGCGTATACACCCTGCCTGAGCTTCAGGCCGCCTGCGCTCCGCTGATGGATCAGGGCAAGCTCAATGAGCTGCAGCAGGTTGTGGCGTCCTTTGGCGTTAGCAGCCTTTTGGATATCCCCGCGGCACGCTATGGCGAGCTGGCTACCAAGCTCCGTGAGCTGGGGGCAAGATTATGACCGCCCATGCCGTGCTCAGCGCCTCCAGTGCTCACCGCTGGATGAACTGTCCGGGCTCCGTCCTGCTGGAACAGGAGTACCCGGACAGCACCAGCGAGTTTGCCGCGGAAGGCACGCTGGCGCACGAAATCTGCGAGCTGAAGCTGAGAGCTTACGCCATCGAGCCCATGGGCAAGACGGAGTACAACAGCCGCCTTGCCAAGCTCAAGGCTGCCGAGCTGTACAAGCCTGAGATGGAGACGAGCACAGATGTTTACCTTGAATATATCAAGGCCGTCATGCTCAGCTATCCCGTGCAGCCTGCTGTCGTAGCGGAAAAGCGCGTTGACTACAGCGCCTACGCGCCTGACGGTTTTGGCACCGCTGACTGCCTTGTGCTGGCCGGTGACGTCCTGCACGTCATCGACTACAAGCACGGCAAAGGCGTACCGGTATCGGCTGACCATAACCCGCAGATGATGCTGTATGCGCTCGGTGCTGTCAGCGCCTACTCGATGCTGTACAGCTTTAAGGTGGTCAAGATGGCCATTGTGCAGCCGCGTCTCGGTAACATCAGCGAGTTTGAGATGCCGGTTGACGAGCTGATCCGCTGGGGCACCGACACGGTAGCCCCGGCCGCAAAGCTGGCGCTGAGCGGTGAGGGTGGTTATGCTGCCGGCGAGCACTGCCGCTTCTGCCGGGCTAAGTCTGAGTGCCGCGCCCGCGCTGAGCATTATATGCAGCTCAAAGATACCGCTGAGGCATGGGCAAGCTCTAAATCCGCTATCAAGGCATCTGCCTGCTACACGGATGAGGAGCTTGCAGAGTACCTCAAGGCAGGCGATATGCTGGAGAGCTGGTACAAGGATATCAAAGAGCATGCGCTGGCGCTTTGCCTCGCAGGGCAGGATGTCCCCGGCTATAAAGCGGTAGCCGGACGCACCAGCAGAAGCTTTACCGATACAGACAAAGCCTTTGAGGTATTGATGGCCAACGGCGTTGACAAGGCCGTACTGTATCAGTATGTACCGCTTACGCTGGCCAAGACGGAGGAGGCCGTCGGCAAAAAGCTTTTCAAGGCTCTGCTGGCCGACTACGTTGTGCAGACACCGGGCAAGCCTACGCTTGTGCCGGCAAGTGACAAACGCGCTCGCATCACCAACACAGCAAGCGCAGATAATGTTTTTAAGAAATTGGAGGACTAAAATTATGGCAAACCCGACTCAAATCGTACTCGAAAACGTAAGACTTTCTTATGTACACATCTTCAAGGCTTTTTCCAATGATCCTAGCCAGACACCTAAATTTTCTACCACTATCCTGATCCCGAAGGATAACGCTAAGAACAAGGCAAGCCTTGACGCGGCTATCGCAGCCGCAACTGCTGCCGGCAAGATGGGCAAATGGAATGGTGTTGTACCGCCTATCGTACCAAACCCGGTGCATGACGGCGATGGTGTTAAGCAGGACGGTACACCGTTTGGCGCTGAATGCAAAGGCTGCTGGGTGATGACCGCTTCCAGCCCGTCTGACCGTCCTATCGAGGTCGTAGACCGCAACATGCAGCGTATTATCGACGCGACGCAGATTTATAGTGGCTGCTACGCCAATGTCTGCGTTAATTTTTATGCTTATGCATATCAAGGCAAAAAGGGCATTGGCGTAGGCCTCGGACCTATCCAAAAGGTAGCTGACGGCGAGGCGCTCGGCGGTACTACTCCGTCTGCTGATTCCTGCTTCAGCGCTCTGGGCGAGGCTCCGGGTGCAGGCTTCAGCCCCTTCGGCCAGCCTGTTCCGGCGGGCCAGATCAACCCGCTCACCGGCATGCCTATGTAATTTCTAGTTACGGGGGCTTCGGCCTCCGTACTTTTAACGGAGGTAATGGCATATGGAAAAATGCTGTATATGTACACGTGAGACCGAAAACGGTGTTTACATACGCCGTTCCGGTGATGTCGAGGCTTTCTGCCCTAACTGTCTGGCATTTAGCCAAGATGAGCGGGCAAAGTTAGCACGCGACAAGGTTAAAAAGCAAAAAAGAAGCACCCTTAATATCAAGCCTGACGAAAAAGAGGACTGGGCACCTTTTTCCAGCCGCGATAATATAATGGCGACCAAAAAGGTTAGGAGAGTTAGATGAGGCACCTGAACATTGATATTGAAACCTACAGTGATATTGATATCGGCAAGGCTGGACTGTACCGCTATTGCGATACGCCGGCGTTTGAAATCCTGCTTTTGGCTTACGCTTTTGATTTTGGTGACGTGCATGTTGTTGACCTTGCATCTGGCGATAAAATCCCTAGCGATGTGCTGGAGGCTCTCAAAAACCCGGACGTAATCAAGCATGCATATAACGCGGTGTTTGAGATAACCTGCCTCAACAAGGCCGGTATCGAAACTCCTGCCGGGCAATGGCAATGCACAATGCTGCACGGCATGTACCTAGGTTATCCCGCAGGCCTTGCGCGTCTGGGCGATGCACTGGGCCTGCCGGAAGACAAGAAAAAGATGACCGTCGGCAAGACGCTCATCAAGTATTTCTGCGTGCCGTGCAAACCGACCAAGCGCAACGGTAACCGCTCGCGCAACCTGCCGCAGCATGATCCGGACAAATGGGAGCTCTTTAAAGAGTATAACCGCATGGACGTTGTTACGGAGATGGAGGATTACAAGCGCCTGGCCAGCTTCCCGGTGCCCGAGGAGACGTGGCGTGACTGGCTTGTAGACTATGAGATCAACAGCCGCGGCATTGCCATCGATACGGCGCTGGTAAACGGGGCGCTGGCCATCGATGCGGAGCACCACGATGAGCTGTCCCGTAAGGCCGTAGAGCTGACCGGGCTGGAAAACCCTAACAGCCGCGCCCAGCTGCTTGAATGGTTTAAGGAGCATACGGACCTTGAGCTTACCGACCTGACAAAAGCCACGGTCGCGGGCATCAAGACCGATGACGAGACCATCAGCAAGCTGCTGGGCATCCGCAAGGAGCTGGCCAAAAGCTCCGTAACCAAATACACCGCGATGACCAATGCGCTCTGTTCTGACGGCCGTGTGCGTGGCCTGCTGCAGTTTTACGGTGCCAACCGCACCGGCAGATGGGCGGGCAGGCTTGTGCAGGTGCAGAACCTGCCGCGCAACTACATCGAGACGCTGGACGTTGCCCGCGGCCTGGTCAAAAAACATAACCGCGCAGGGCTCAGGATGCTGTACGGAGATGTGGCTGACACGCTCTCACAGCTCATCAGGACAGCGTTTATTGCGCCTGAGGGTAATACGTTATGTGTAGCCGATTTCAGCGCCATAGAGGCACGTGTGCTCTCCTGGCTGGCGCAGGAACAGTGGCGCATGAACGTCTTCGCCACGACCGGAAAAATATACGAGGCCGCGGCATCCATGATGTTCGGCGTGCCGGTAGAAAGCATTAAAAAAGGCAACCCTGAGTATGCTTTGCGTGCAAAAGGCAAAATCGCAGAGCTGGCGCTGGGATATGGCGGCGGACCGGCAGCTCTTGCTGCGATGGGCGCGCTTAACATGGGCCTGACCGAAGACGAGCTGCCGGATATCGTGCGGCGCTGGCGTACTGCCAATAGGCGCATCGTTGACTTCTGGCGCGCTGTGGAGCAGGCGGCCATACATGTTATGAGCACGTCTGAGCCTGTTGGCCTGCCGATTGGTATCATGTTCCGTCGGGAGTGCGACCCGAAAAACGGGCTTGATTTTCTGACGGTTGAGCTGCCGAGCAAGCGCAAGCTTTTCTACCCCGGGCCGTATCTGGCAGAGAACCAGTTTGGCAGCCAGGCGTTGTACTATCGCAGCCTTGTCGGCGCGAAGTGGTGCAATACAAGCACCTATGGCGGCAAGCTGACCGAGAACATCACGCAGGCCGTCGCACGTGATTGTCTGGCCATAGCGCTGAGAAGGCTGGTGGACGCAGGCTACAAGCCTCTGATGCACATCCATGACGAGGTTGTCTGCGAGGTGCCGCTGGAAGCGCTGCATGATGATGAGGTTGACCGCATGAGTGCTATCATGTGTGAGCCGATAGAATGGGCGCAGGGCCTGAAGCTCAATGCGGCAGGCTTTACAAGTCCCTATTACATGAAAGATTAAGGAGACGATAAAATGGAAAATGAACGCATTACGTTCCTGCTGGCGGAGAACAAGAAGCTGGCCAACAGAAACGAAGACCTTGAGAAAGAACTGCTTATCAAAGACGAGATTATCCGTAAGCAGGTCTGCATGATGAGCGAGAACGCTCCGGCCGGTATCCGCTTTGAGCCGGTAAAATACGCTCCTGCTGACACCAAGCTGCCGGAACGCAAGACGAAATATGCGGCAGGCTACGATTTTTATGCGCCGCGCGATATCATTATCCCTCCGCATGGTGACTCCGGTCTTGTGTGGTTTGATGTAAAGGCAGCTATGCCGCACGACATGTATCTGCAGCTGCGCATCCGCAGCAGTCTGGCCGTGCATCATGATATTGTGCTGGAGACCTCCGGCGTGGTTGATGCAGATTACTATGGCAATATCGATAATGACGGAAATATCGCTGCCAAATTCCGCAACCACGGTGATGATTTCTACCGCATCCAAAAAGGGGAGCGCTGCATGCAGGGCATCTTTATGAGATACGGCATTACCGATGATGACCGTGCTGCCGGCATCCGCGGCGGCGGTTACGGCTCTACCGGGAAATGATGATGGCTAATAATATGGATGCTGCTGATGCGCTGGCTAAGCAGCGCCCCGCGCCGGTAAAAGTAGTGGTCGCTAATGCCAGAGTAATGAAATTCCTGTGGTATGACGATTATAAACCTACAGCTTTTTTCGAGCGCACACTGTCGTTTTACTGCGCGGTGTGCGGAGAATTACTGGCAGACGAATTGAGCGAGCCCGAAAATTACTGCCCTCACTGCGGGCAGAAGCTTTGGTGGAGCGCTAGACAAGTTAGCCGATGGAGGTAAAAATGGACGTTAAATTGAAAACTGCGATAAAAACTATCATGAACGAATGTAGTAGCCACGACTCTTGTGGTTCATGCCCGTTTTATGAAGATTGTAGTGTGGGCGTTACCTGTGAACTGGCTCAGGAGCGTGTACCCGCTCAATGGAATATTCTTCCGGCCGATGAGTCCGCAGCTAACCCCTTACGCTCTTATGATGCCGTAAAACATCCTAGCCATTACTGCAAAAACGGTCTTGAGTGCATTGATGTCATCAAGGCAGAGATGACGCCGGAACAATACAAAGGTTATCTCTACGGCAATGTGCTGAAATATATGTGGCGCTGGCAGGACAAGAACGGTCTTGAAGACCTGAAGAAAGCAGGTCAGTACCTTGAATGGCTGCAAGAGGAGGCGGGAAAATGAAAGCAATCAACCTTGAATATCTGAAACAATTGATGGCTGAAAACGCCATGGACGTTAAGCAGCTGGCGAAAGCAGCAAACATCAACCTGCGCTCCGCAAAAGGCATTCTGGACGGCAGTGTCAGCCGCCCTACCAAATCCACGGTAACTCGTCTGGCAGACGCCTTCGGCGTTAGCGCGGAATCGTTGGTGTTTGAGGTGGAACGTGCAGCTCAGCCCCCTAAACCTGAGCCGCTCCCGGAGACGAAGACCACTGAAGCTGTTGAGCCGGATGAACCTGATGAGGTTGTTGCTGAGCGTGACCGTATTGCAGTGCGTTATGTCAAGCCTGATTTTATCCTGATCAACAAAGACAGCTTTGGCGTTAAGCAGCCGACGCTGGTGAGCACGGCAAGTATCACGTGTGTGAGCATTGACTCTAAATATCCGAAAATCTGGTACCGTCGCAGTATCGGCGACAGCAAAGAAGAGGTATTGGTTGAGGTGTTTGACGACGATGCAGCTCGTAACGAGCGTTGGGCTGCCCTGCTTGAGTTTTTATGTGTAAGAGGTATTTTTGGGTGATGTAGATGATTAATGATAGACGTCTGGCGATCAGCGTCGGCAACAGCCGCAAATCGATAAACTGGCAGAAGACCGACATGCTCTGGTCAGAGTTTGTCGAGAAACTGCGTATCCCCCAGCGCACGCCGGAGAAGCTGGAAGAGTATCTTAATATGCCTGCTGCACAGCAGGGCAGCCTGAAAGATATCGGCGGTTTTGTGGGCGGCACGCTCAGCGGTCCGCACCGCAAGGCTGATAGCGTAACGGGGCGCGACCTCATCACGCTTGACCTTGACAACATCGCCGCAGGCGAGACCGATAACGTGCTCCGCAAGATTGATGCGCTGGGAATCGCCTATGCGGTCTACTCGACACGCAGCCACGCCGACTGGAAGCCGCGCCTGCGCGTTATCCTGCCACTCGACAAGACGGTAACTGCTGACCAGTACGAGCCGATAGCCCGCAAGCTGGCCAGCACGATCGGCATCGAGATGTGCGACCCGACCACGTTTGAGGCAAGCCGCCTGATGTACTGGCCAGGATGCAGCTGTGACAGCCTCTATATCTTTGCCAGCGCCGACAAGCCCTTTATCTCAGCTGACGGCATACTGGCGCTGTACGCTGACTGGCATGATGTTACGACGTGGCCGCAGGTGCCCGGCGAGGCCAACAAGGCTAAAACGCTTCTGGCCAAGCAGCAGGACCCGACGACAAAGAACGGGCTCATCGGCGCGTTCTGCCGCACGTACAATATCTACGGAGCAATTGAAAAGTTTATCCCGCTGGCGTACACGGCGACCGATAAGGATGACCGCCTGACGTACACCGGCGGCAGCACCGTAGCTGGTGCTGTCGTATATGAGGGCGGCCTGTTTTTATACAGCCACCATGCGACAGACCCCTGCAGCGGCCAGCTTGTAAACGCCTTTGACCTTGTACGCCTGCACCTTTATGGCGACCAGGACAGCGAGGTCAAGCCGGGGATACCGACTAACAGAATGCCGAGCTTTTTGGCCATGAAGGATGCGGCGCTCAAGGATGCGGCCGTAATGACGGAGCTTAACATGGCCCGCGCTGAAGAAAACGCCGCATCCAATGTGTTTGACAAGCTTGACGGCAATACGGCCGGAGCAGCTGCCGAACCGAAGCAGGATGGCACGCAGCCGCAGGCAGAAGCAAAAAAGCCTGAGGTATCATGGATGATGCAGGCGGGACTGAGCTATGACGGCAACGGCAATCTGCGCAAGACTCGTGACAACATCATCCGTATCCTGACGTATAATCCTGCGTACAAAGGCAAGATAGCGACAGACGATTTCGCTGTGCGCGGCATGGCGCTGGGTGCGCTCCCGTGGAACACAAGCGATGAGCGCCGCATCTGGTCCGATACAGATGACGCAGGGCTTGCGTGGGAGCTGGAACGTAATTACGGCATCGTTGGCAAGGACAAGATTGATGCTGCATTGCTGCTTGTGTCAGAGGCTAATCGCTACAACGAGGTTAAAGCATATCTTAAGTCACTGACATGGGATATGCTGCCCAGACTTGATACGGTGCTGCACGATTATCTGGGCGCCGAGGACAATGAGTACACCCGCGCCGTAGCACGCAAGAGCTTCTGCGCGGCCGTCGCCAGAGTAATGACGCCCGGCTGTAAATACGACTATGTACCCGTTTTTGTCGGGCCGCAGGGCATCGGCAAAAGCACCTTTCTGGCCACAATCGGAAAAGACTGGTATTCTGACAGCTTACAGTCTTTCGAGGGCAAAGAGGCCGCCGAGATGATACAGGGCGTGTGGATCAACGAGCTGGGCGAGATGACCAGCTACCGCAAGAGCGAGGCCAACACTGTAAAACAATTTTTGTCAAAAGGCGCTGACATCTATCGTCAGGCCTACGGCCGCAGGACAGGCAAATTCCCGCGCAAATGCGTTTTCTTCGGTACTTGCAATACGTATGAGTTTCTTAACGACCTGACCGGTAACCGCCGCTTTTGGCCGGTGGATGTCGGCAAGCTTCCGCCGGTAAAATCCGTGTGGAGTGACCTGCCGCAGGAAGTCGACCAGATATGGGCGGAAGCCGTGGTGCGCTGGCTGGCCGAAGAACCGCTGTACTTTGACAAGCCGGAGATGGAGCAGATGGCAAGAGCCGAACAGGACCGCCACCGCGAGGCGAACGTAAAAGAAGGCGTTATCAGGGAGTTTCTTGACAAGAAAATCCCCGATAACTACTATGAGCTTCCGCTGAGCTCGCGCCGGACGTTTTGGGGCGGCGGCATGCAGACCGACAGCCTGCTGATCCAGCGTAACAAAGTGTGTGCGCTGGAGGTGTGGTGCGAATGCTTTGGCGGCGACGTCAAGAACATGCGCCGGGCAGATGCAATGGAGATTAACCAGATATTGGCTAATCTGGACGGCTGGGAACGTAACAGCAGCATGCGTCGTTTTGGCTATTGCGGACGTCAGAGAGGATTTGAGCGCGTGAATAAAAATACATAAAACAAGCATAAAGATACGGAATAGGTGTCAACATTCTATGCTTAAAAGGCCTTCAGGTGTCAACATTCTATCTTGAATAGTGTACGCTATTTAATCGAACGATTAAAAAATGAATGTAAAAAACGCTTAGGTGTCAACATTGAATGTTGACACCTGCGAAGAATGTTGACACCCTATAAAAATCCCGAAAGCCTTATTATACCTAGCTATATTACACTTTTATATATAGGTGTCAACATGTCAACATTATATATAAGAGTAGTATAAAATAGAGAAATACGCCATTATCTGACAATTAGTAAATTCTCTAAATCGCCTAATTCGGGTATATATATAGAAAATGTTGTTGACAATGTTGACACCTAAAAAATGAGATGCGCATTTTATGCAAAAAGGAAGTGAGCAGATGCTGGAAAAAGAAGTCGAAGCGAAACTGGTCAGAGGTGTGAAACAGCTGGGCGGCATAGCATATAAGTTTGTATCCCCCGGCAATTCAGGGGTGCCTGACCGCATAGTAGTTCTTCCGGGCGGTCGCGTCGAGTTTGTGGAGCTGAAAAGCAAGACAGGCAGGCTGAGCAGCATCCAGAAACGTCAGATTGCACGGCTGGAAAGCGCCGGGAAAAAGGTGCAGGTGCTGTATGGCGAGGATGATGTGGCCGCATTCCTGCTGAGCTGGGGGCGAGTGCTGCTTCAGGAAAAGCTGGAGGCAATGGAAAGAGGCGAGCCGTTATGATATTTTCGCCGCATCCTTATCAGGCCTACTGCATGGAGCAGCTTAAGCAAAAGCCTGCTTTAGGGCTGTTCCTCGACATGGGACTTGGCAAGACAATTATTACGTTAAGCGCCATCGCCCAGCTGAAGTACGGCATGTTTTGCGTCAACAAGGTGCTTGTGATTGCCCCCAAAAAGGTGGCCGAGGCTACATGGCAGAGAGAAGCTGAGAAATGGGACAACGTCAGTTTCCTGCGGATCTCTACCGTACTGGGAAGCGCGACAAAACGAGTAAAGGCGCTGAACACTCCGGCTGACATCTACATCATCAACCGCGAGAATGTTACGTGGCTTGTCGATTACTACAAAAACGCATGGCCGTTTGACATGGTGGTAGTAGATGAGTTCAGTAGCTTTAAAAATCACAGCGCCAAACGTTTTAAATCATTGGCAGCTATCCGGCCACACATCCGCAGAATAGTCGGGCTGACCGGCACACCGTCGCCGAACGGCCTAGAGGATTTATGGGCGCAGGTATATCTGCTGGATAGCGGCGAGCGCCTAGGCAAATATTTTACACACTTCCGCAGCCGCTATTTCGACCCGGGGCGCCGCAGCCGTGATGTTATCTACAGCTATGATGCAAAGGACGGTGCCAACGATGCAATCATGGCCAAGATATCAGATATCTGCGTCAGCATGAAAAGCGATGACTACCTGCAGCTGCCGGATATCACCTATGATGATGTACCCGTAATACTGGACGCAAAAGCCAGCAAAGCCTATGCAGAGCTTGAGCGGGAGATGGTTTTGCAGATTGGCCAGGATAAGGTTATTGACGTAACCACTGCTGCGGGTCTGTCCAACAAGCTTCAGCAGCTGGCCAACGGCGCTATCTATGACGAGGACCGCAGCTGGGTACCGGTCCATGACTGCAAGATAGAGGCCTTTATGGAGCTCATCGAGCAGCTTAATGGCAAATCGGCGCTGGTCTTCTACAATTTCCGCCACGATCTGGAGCGGCTGGAAGCGGCGCTGGCCAAAACAAAGCTGCGTGTACGCAGACTGTCCGGGCCGGAGGACGAAAAGGACTGGAACGCAGGCAAGATCGATATCCTGCTTGCCCATCCGGCTAGCGCCGCCTACGGATTAAACCTGCAGGAAGGCGGTAACCACGTCGTCTGGTTCGGCCTTAACTGGTCATTGGAATTATACCAGCAGGCCAATAAGCGACTGCATCGCCAAGGCCAGAAAGAAAAGGTTATTATCCATCACCTTATCTGCGAAGACACCCGCGACGCGGACCTTATCGAGGCATTAAAACAGAAAGACAAAGCGCAGGAATATGTGCTTGCCAGCCTGAAGGCAAGAATAGAGCGCGTAAGGTTGGAGGCACAGAAAAAATGAACAAAGACGAACTTAAGCACAAATTGAGGTCAGCGCATGTTGCGCATGAGCAGGTAGCGTCCTTGTGCGATCACCTGCAGGAGCTCCGCAGCCTGGCCATGAAGGTAACACCAAAATACGGCCCGCAGGCAGGCGGCAGCGGTGACGGGCAGAAGCTGGCCGCCAGCGTTGCAGATATAAACGAGCAGGAGGCCCGTATATCGGAAAAAATTAAGCTGCTTTGCGCAGCGCTGGAAGAGGTGCGGGCGCTTATAAACCTGCTTCCGCAGGAGCGCCCTGAAAAAACAGTCATGTATATGCGGTACCTTAACTACCGCAGCTGGGTGCAGATAGCGGCTGAGCTGAATTACAGCTGGCAGAACGTACATAAGCTTCATGGCAAAGCGTTAGCTTACATACTCAGCAAGGTTAATAGACAGGAGGAAATAAACCATGACAAATAATACGTTGTTGTCACTGAATGATAAGCTGTTTGCGCAGCTGGAGCGCTTGAGCAGTCCCGGCCTGCACGGTGATGCGCTGGAAGAAGAGCTTAAGCGTACAGATGCTGTTGTTGATGTCGGAAAAACCATAATCAGTAATGCCGATCTGATGCTTAAAGCTGCCGTTGCCTGTGACGAAAAACTTGGATCTTATTCCGGCGCCCTGCCTGAACCATTACAAGTAAGTGGCAAAGCGAAAGTATAGCCCTGAGATGGTCGCTTTTTTGCGCCAGTACGTTCCCGGGCATTGGCTGGACGAGATTGTCGCCGCGTTCAATGCACGCTTCGGGCTTGGCGTAAGCGGCAGCCAGCTAAGATGTGTAATACATGAGCACGGCATAAAATCAGAGGTCAAAAGCATGAGGCAGGGCGAAAAAACGTACCGACTGACGACACCCGAGCAGGATGAGCTTGTGCGCAGGCGCTTCCACCTTAGCGGCAAGGGCAGCTATAAAGAGGTGCAGGCGTACCTGCAATCTTTGGGCGTGGACATGACTATAGCACAGGTAAAGGGTTATTTGGCCCGTAAGCGCATTACAATGCAGGTATATGGATATTTTAAGAAAGGCTGCGTTCCTGCCAACAAAGGCAAAAAGATGCCGCCGGAAGTTTATGCTAAAGTACATCCGACTATGTTTGGGCCAGGGAACAGGCCGGCTAATTGGAAACCTGTCGGGAGCGAGCGGGTAAATATATACGGCTATGTGGAGGTCAAGGTCAAAGAGCCCCATACATGGCGCGTAAAAGCCCGTGTTTTGTGGGAGCAGGCAACAGGTGAGACTCTGACACGCAACGACCGTATTATTTATCTTGACGGCAATAAGCAAAACCTTAGCCTGGACAACTTGGCAAAAATTACGGGCTCACAGCTGGCACGGCTGAACCAGAACCATCTGATTTATCCTGACGCCGAGCTGACAAAGTCGGGTGTGCTGTTGGCCAAGGTTTTAGAGGCAAAAGGAAAAGCAATAAAACAAAAATAATAAAACCGCTAGGTAGAACAATCTACTTAGCGGTTAAAGTTTTTTGTAGAAATATTAAAATTATCTTGAAAAATGATTGACAAATAACAAGATATGTGGTATAATTAAAGCATAGAGAGGAGGGAAAAAATGGATGATAAAGACTTCTTTCAAACGTTACTTGAAAACACTGAAAGAATAGCCGTTATTATAAGCACTTACTTAGTTTTGGTCGACCACTTAAGACGCAAATAACAACGGCATCGGCTGAAGGGCGGCAGGATAACCGCCCACCCCTCAGGGGGTATTCTATCATAAATGAGGAGGATACGCAAATGAAACTTACGGATATATTCATGATTTGCTTACTGTTGTTAGCTTATAATAGAGATTATGGGTGCAAAAAAGGCATTATGGTGTGTGTAGCTGTCTACTATACTTGTAGATTATTGCAAATAATGTTTTAAAGGAGATGTTATTATGGCTGAAGAAACTAAGGCTAAAGGCACATGGGGTGGCGCACGTACTGGTGGTGGGCGCAAGAAGCTTACCGGCGACGCTGTTACCAAGCAAGTACAGTTCCGCCTTAACGCAGAGCAGGAAGCAATCGTAAAGCAGTTTGTTAAGATGCTTAAGGCAGGTGAGATTACTTTGGAAGACCTGAAAAAATAAAAGGTGCGATAGAATGCGAGTGTTTTCCGTGATATAATGTATAATGTCAATAAAAAGCAAACAGCGCACCAGCCACCGAAAATCTGAAAAAAATAAAAGAGTAGAGTAAATGCGAGTGTTATCTGTGATATAATGTATAATGTCAATAAAAGGAAAACAGAATACCAGCCATCGGGCCAGCTATAGCCTGATGGCTTTTTTATTTGTCGATGATCAGGGCGGCGGCGCAAAGAGACACACACATTTCTCCTTTGCGTTCGTCGCCATCTACATATCCGGCACGTTTTCCGCTAACGGAAAAGGTACTGTGACGGGTCAAAAGAGTTTGCGGTGCACAGAGCAGCCCGAAAATGTTCTAGTTTTGGTGAAAAAAAGTTCGATTTCCTTCAAGCACTTGACCTGTTGGAAATAAAGCTATCATATAACGCACAAGTTATAACACATATATTTTGCCGCAGAAAAGCGGAAATTCTGAAAGGTGGTGATTACATGGCGAAAAAGATTATGCCCCGAGGCTCTAGCGCTGAACTGGCATCCCTTTTAGGCTTGACTGACCGCCGTGTGCGCCAGCTGACGGAACAAGGCGTACTAACGCGGCAGGCTGAAGGGGATTATATTTATCCTGAAGCCATAGAGGAATATTACACGTATAAATTTAAAAGTGATGAGGAAGTTGACTACATGGCCGAAAAGGCCAAGCACGAAAAAGCCAAGCGTGAGATGGCGGAACTGGAGCTGCAGAAGCGCCGCAATGAAGTCCATGAAGCCGAAAACGTGCGCATAGTCATGAGTGATATGCTGAGTAATCTCCGCAGCCAGCTGCTGGGCCTGCCCACAAAGATGGCTCCTAGACTTGCTGACCGGAGTGCCGATTATATTGCCGGCGAACTTACACAGGAGATAGAGGACAGGCTGACAGAGCTATGTGAATACAATCCGAACCTGTTTAGCGATGAAGCATTGGAGGGCAACGACGATGGACAAGAAAACGGTTGAGCTGTTTAAAGATATCGCCCGCCGCAACCTTTGCCCCATCCCGAAATTGACTGTCTCCGAATGGGCTGACCGATATAGGTTTTTGTCCAGTGAGGGCTCATCAGAGCCCGGCCGCTGGCGTACTGATCGCGCTCCGTACCAGCGCGAGATCATGGACGCCTTTACGCAATACGGCGTCTGGAAAGTCATCGTCAAATCCTGCTCACAAATTGGAAAAAGCGACATCATGAATAATGTTATCGGCCGTTTTGCGATGCTGGCGCCGGCGCCTATCATGATGGTGCAGCCAACAATCGACATGGCGCAGGATTACTCTAAAAGCCGTATTGCTCCGATGATACGTGACAGCAAGGCGCTCGGTGATATCTTTAGGGACGTGAAGAGCCGTGACAGCGGTAACACGATACTGTCAAAGCTGTTTCCCGGTGGCCGTCTTATTATGGGCGGAGCTAACAGTCCTGCAGGTCTGGCATCAAGGCCAATAAAGATACTGCTGTGTGACGAGGTCGACCGCTTCCCGCTTTCCGCTGGCAGCGAGGGTGATCCGATTGACCTTGCCAGCAAGCGTATGACCACGTTCTGGGATCACGTTATGGGGCTATTTTCTACGCCCACCAACATGGGCGAAAGCCGCATAGACGACGAGTACATGGAGGGTACGCAGGAAGAATGGCAGCACTGCTGCCCGAACTGCGGTGAATACCATCTAATTACCCATCGTAATCTCACGGCGGATTATGAAAGTTATGAGGATAAGAAAAAGCAGAAGCATGTCAAGGTTAACAGCGTCAGCTGGCGCTGTCCTGACTGTGGCTATGACTTTAGCGAAATAGAGATGCACCACGCAAAGCAAAAATACGTGGCGCAAAATGCTTCAGCGCTGGGAAACGGCGTGCGGAGCTTTTTTGTTAATTGCTGGTCCAGTCCTTGGCTTAAATGGGTCGACGTTATGCAGGAGTACCTTGAGGCGAAGGGCGACCCGGAACGCGAGAAGGTTGTATACAACACGCGTTTTGGCGAATCGTATGAGCGCAAGGGTAACTTTGAAGGCCCTGAGGAATTTTTGGCAAGGCGCGAAAATTATGGCGCCGAGCTTACCAATGACGTCCTGCTGCTGACAGCGGCCGTCGACGTGCAGGACAATCGCCTTGAGTACGAGATATGCGGCTGGGGCGAGGGCGAGGAATGTTACGGCGTGCGCAAGGATATCATTTTGGGCGTGCCTGATACAAAGGCCGTATGGGATATGTTAGATGAGCAGCTGGATAGGGCGTATCAGCGTCCTGACGGTGTACGCCTGACGGTGGCGAGAACGTTTATCGACTCGGGCGGCCATTATAGTAATGCTGTATACAACTATTGTCTGAGGCATCTGAGGCGGCAGCGCTTTGCAATTAAGGGTGCCAGTACACCGGGCGTGCCCATGCTCCACAAATACTCTAAGGTTACTGTCGGTAGCAGGTACACAATACCGCTCGTGCTGCTTGGCGTGGACAGCGCAAAGCAGTATGTCATGGATAGACTGAGCATCGAGGAAAAGGGTCCGAAATATTTCCATTTCCCGCTTGATACGGATGATTTTAAGCATGGATATGACGAGATATATTTTAAGGGCCTTATCTCTGAGCAGCGTGTGCCGCACAAAAAGAACGGCCGCATTATATGGCAATGGGAGGTTATTGCCAAGGACAAGCGTAATGAGCCGCTTGACCTCAGGGGCTATAATCTGGCTTGCCTTAAGAGCATCAATCCGGATTTTGAAAAGCTAAAAACGGTTATTTCGGCCAAAAATGTAGAAAACAATGCTGTTTTTGGCCTAAAAACAGCCGATAAAACGCCCAAACCTGCTGAAAAAAGCCCCCGAAAGCCGGTTTACGGCTGCATTAAACGGGGCGGATTAGGAGGTTTGTGATGGCAAATGCATGGATGAACGAGCGTCTGCGTCAGTATATAGCTGCTGAAAAAGCGATACTGGTGGCAGGACAAAGCTATTTAATCGGCAATAGAAAACTGACCAGAGCTGATTTAGGCGAGGTAAGGGCCGAAATCAAGGCGCTGGTTAACGCCGGAGCCACAATCGACGATGTCGCGAACGTTAATCGCCGTCGAATGCGAATAATCCCGAATGACTAGGAGGAATCAAAATGGTTAGAAGAGCCAGAAATTACAAAACTAAAGCGCGCCACCCTACCAAAGGCCGAAATAATAAAAGAATGGTGAACAGCGGTTACTCAGAGGGTGGCGCCTCTAAAAGCAAAAGCACTTTAGCCGCATATAACCCTATAAAATCATCTCCACAGGCTGACGTTGACGTCAACCTTGCTACCCTGCGGGCAAGAAGCTCCGACTTGTACTGCAACACGCCGATCGGTGCGGCGGTGCTCAATACTCCGCGAAACGCTGTTATTGGTGCCGGTCTTAAGATATCGCCTAAGATCGATTACGAGGCTCTGGGCATGACGCAGGAAGAGGCAAAGGAATGGCAGCGCAACACTCGCCGTGAGTTTGCTCTCTGGGCAGATGGCGTCGACTGCGATTTGTACCGTAAGCATAATTTTTATGATATGCAGGACATCGTATACCTCAACTATCTGATTGATGGCGACTCATGGGCTGCGTTTAAATATCGTAAGCCAACGGCTAATAACCCGTATTGCCTGCGCCTGCAGCTTTTTGAGGCCAGCAGGATTTGTAACCCTGAGTCCTGCAGCAATCTAAGCCTGTTATCTTATGAGTCGGTGCTCATGACCAATGAGACCAACGGCAATACCATTATCAACGGAGTAGAGGTTGATAGCGATGGCGCTGTAGTAGCTTATTGGATCGCTAACCGCACACCTTATGACCTTGTCAACAGCGGCAAGCAGTTGACCTGGAGGCGAGTTGAGGCCTTCGGCCGTCGCACCGGCATGCCGAACGTCTTGCAGGTGAGCCACGAGGAGCGCCCGGAGCAGTATCGCGGCGTGCCTTATATGGCTCCGGTAATAGAGGTAATCAAGCAGGTATGCAGATACGCCAACGCTGAGCTGATGGCGGCCGTAATCAAGGCATATTTTGCTATTTTCCTGACCTCTAAGGACGGCGGGCCTAACGATATCCGTGATGCGCTGGATGCCTATAGCGATAAGCCATCTGGCATGAGCTATGAGGATAAACGTGAGATCCTTAACGGCATCAACCTTGATATGGGCAGCGTCAATCTGCTGCCGGACGGTGTTGATGTCAAAGCTGTTGACGGCAGCCGTACCATGTCGACGTTTGAGCCGTTTACCAGCACCTTGTTTACGCAGATTGGTGCAGCGTGCAACGTCTCAGCCGATGTCATTATGAACCGCTTCCAGGCATCGTATTCTGCCAGCCGTGCAGCGCTGATGCAGGCAGCCGCAACATTTAAGACGCGCCGCTCTTGGTTTGTCCGCGACTTCTGCCAGCCTGTATATGAGGCGTGGCTTGCCGAGGCTATCGCAATTGGACGCATCAAGGCGCCAGGTTACGGCAGTGACCCAAAGATTACCAAGGCATGGAGCCGCGCCGAATGGTTTGGCCCAACAATGGGCTTGCTCGACCCGGTAAAAGAAATCACCGCAGCTGCGATGAAACGCAAATACGGTTTTAGCACGGGCGAACGCGAAGCCGCCGAGATCTCCGGTACGGATTATGACGATAACATAGCTCAGCTCGCATCTGAGGCTTTGACATGGCAATCACACGGCATGGCTGTGCCAGTTGTTGATAATACCGGAGGTAAAGGAGGTGAGAAAAATGAGGAAGAAGTTTTGGGAGGTTAAAAATTACGCAAGCTCAGGCGCCGAAATCAAGCTTTATGGTCCCATTGCAAGCGGCCATAGCTGGTTTGATGGCGGTGACACCGTAACCGCTAACGATTTTGCGGCCGACCTCGAATCGCTGGCAGGTAAAGACGTTACTGTCCGCATCAATTCGCCGGGCGGCGATGTTTTTGCCGCACATGCAATCCATAATCAGTTAATTGCTTATAAAGGCAACGTCACTGTAGTTATCGACGGCCTGTGCGCCAGCGCCGCAACCATCGTTGCTGTTGCCGGTAGTAAAATCGTTATGCCGGCCAACGCGCTGTTTATGATCCATAATCCTGCAATCGGCCTGGACGATTATTATGGAGCTGAAGACCTAAGCAAGGTGCTCAACGCTCTTAAAGGCGTCAAGGACAGCATCATAGCTGCGTATCGCAAGCGCTGCAAGGTGTCCGCCGAGGAAATCAGTGCAATGATGGATGCAGAGACGTGGATGGGCGCTCAGGAGTGTCTTGCTAAAGGATTTATCGATGCTATTGATGGCGAGGTAAAGGCTGTGCGTAATGGTAACTCTCTGATTATCAACGGACTTAACGTTGACGTTAGCAAATTTAAAAATTTTGCTGGATTAAAAAACACTACAAAGGAGGCAGATATAATGCCGGAAAAAATGAATACTTTGGTTGATAAAGCTATCAGCTTTTTTGACAGCTTTAGCAAAAACACTGCAGCTCCTGCCCAGCAGGCACCTGCTGAAGATAATGCTGCGGCCGCCGTAGCTGCAGAGCGTAAACGCATCAATGACCTGGATGCGTATGATGCAAAAGACAATGCAATCGTAGCAGCTATGATTGCACAGGCAAAACAAAACGGCCAGACTATTGACGAGATTAAACCCTACATCGACACTGTAGAGAAAAATAGCGACAATACTCCGGCCAAAAATTTGGTGAAAGACATGATTGAGGACAACAAGGACTCCGGCGTCAACGGTATCGGCTCCAACCCCAAGGCTGATGACGAAGCTGCTGAAAATGACGCTAAAATGCTGGACTCTTTTGTCAAGGCAATGGACAATTATGGAGGTAAAAAATAATGGCAGAATTAGCAAGCACCATGGCAGGTGTAACCTATGATGAGCTCATCGGCGGTACCGCGATTACTCCGATGACTGCGAACGTGACTATCGCAAAATTAGACGCTGAAGCGGTCCTGAAACGTGGTACCCTGTTGGGCGTTGTGACTGCAAGCGGCAAGTATGCAATCGTCGACAGCACTGTAAGCACCGGCGAGCAGGTGGCAGACGCTGTGCTGGCTCACGACGTAGCTGTCGGCACGACTGACGATGTTGTTGCTACCGTATACACCCGCGGTCTGTTTAACGTATCTAAGCTGATTGTAAAACAGGCTGAGGATAATGCAGCAAAACATGAGGCTGAGCTGCGCAAGGTTGGTATTTATCTGACCGACGTACACTAAGGAGGTATAATCAATGGCTTTTAACGTAAATGATACCCGTACCATGCTGGCAGCGCTGGAACGCACCTACGCGCCCAGCACTACTCTGGTAGACACTTTCTTTCCTGACGAACGCGTTTTTACTACTAAAGTGGTAGATATGGAAATGCGCAAAGGTGACCGCAAGATGGCGCCGTTTGCGGTGCCCGGCACTAAAGGCGTTAACCTGGCACGCGGCGGATCCGAAATCAAGACCTACACTCCGCCGCTGATGAAACCTAAGCGCGTTATCAGCGTAGAGGATGTAGAGGGCCGCGGCTTTGGAGAAACTATCTACTCTACCAAGACTCCGGCAGAGCGTGCTGCTGAGCTGCGTGCAAAGGACCTCGTAGACCTGCGCAACGCATGCTATCGTCGTCAGGAGTACATGGCAGCACAACTGCTGATTAATGGCTCTTATGAGTGCAAAGGCTACGCTGACGATGGCAAGTCTCAGGTGGTTGATACCATTAATTTTGATTTTAAGCAAAAAACTACTCTGTCCGGCAGCGATACCTGGGACAACGCATCCGCTAAAATCTATGATGTTATCGGTGATGCATCGGCAAAAATCCGTCAGAATGCAGGCATTATCCCGACTATAGCTATCGTATCCGACACTGTGGTCAAGTACCTGCTGGAGAACGCTCAGCTGCTCAAATGGCTCAATGTACCGAACGCCAACAACCTGTCCCTGATGAGCATCCAGCCGCGCCTGCAGCGCCCCGATCTGATGCGTGTGGGCATGATCCAGTCCCTCAACCTTGAAATCTATTCCTACGCTGGCGGCTATGCAGATGACGAGACCGGCGAATTTAAGCCGTACATCCCGGCTGACCACGTTATTATCGGTGCTCCGAAAATTGGTCGTCGTCTGTATGGCGCAGTATCCCAGATGGAGGATGACAAAGCACTGCACACCTACGCAAGCCAGTTTGTACCGAAATACACCGTTGACACCGAGAATGACACCAGCTCTCTGGCTCTGTCCTCTCGCTGCGTGATTGTACCGGACTGGAATGACCTGTGGTGTACTATTAAAGTTAAATAAGAGGTGTAGACATGCAAGTTTTAGTTAATAAATTTGAGCTTGTGCGCGATGGAGTTACCTATAAGGCGGGCTCCGTCGTGGACCTGCCGGACGATGTGGCTGCGGAGCTGGTAGAGTCCGCGCCGAAGGAATTTGCCTATGCAATGCCCGCGCCGCTGCCAGAAGAGCCAGCAGAGCCTGAAAAGCTGGATGGCGATGCTGGTGTAACGCTTGAGGAAATGACTGTAGCTCAGCTCCAGCAATTGGCTGCTGAAAAAGGCGTTACCTTGGCCAAATCTGCTAAAAAAGCCGATATTATTGCAGCTATTAATGCAGACGAGGCAGAAGGCCTGCCTGATGTGGATGCTGCTGAGCTGGTAAAATGACACCGTTTGAGGCGCAAATAGCGCTAGATAACGAGGTTACGTTTTTAAATAACATGGAGTTTGCGGAGCTGCATGATCTGAACGGTACGGAATGCAAGGCGATTGTGCAGGATATTTCCGTGGCGCAGTCGCTTTCAGTCCAGACCGGCAAGGATGATTATTATCCCGGCGTTTATGGCAGTCAGCTGCAGGTTAACTGCCTGAAGGCTGATTTGCCTGAGGTGCCGGTATTTGGCATGCGTTTTTATCTGGATGAAAAAATGTATGAGGTTGAAAGCGTGAGTGACGATATGGGTATACTGACTATTCAGCTGGTGGCGAATGACCGATGATCAGCATTGATGCTAAAAATATGGAATACGCACAGCAGCTGTTGGGCAATGCTCCGAAGGAGATAGAACTGGCGGCGGCTAACGCTATCAACCGTACAATTACAAAGATAAAAACGCAGACATCTAAATCTATCCGCAAAAATTATCTGGTAAGCGCTAAGAATGTTAAGGGGACGCTGAATATTAAGCGTGCGTCACGCGCTAAACTGCGTGGCGTTCTTGCTTCACAAGGCAGTCCCTTGCTTTTGACAGCGTTTCGGGTACGGGCTAACAAGCGCGGACCGGTAAAGGTACAAGTACGCAAGCAAACAGGCGCTAAGGCTGTGCCGGGCTTATTCCTTGGGGTATCGCGCAAAGGTTACGCGGGAGCAATGCAGCGTACACAGCGCAAAGCACGCTATCCACTACGTATTCCTTATGGGCCTAGCGTACCGCAAATGTTTGGCTCAGAAAATGTTATTGGTGAGCTTACTCCGTTGGCAGAAGCTACGCTGAATGAGCGCTTTTTACATGAAGTAGAATATCGTTTTTCAAAAATGAAGTAAGGAGCTTATATGACTACAGTTGAACTAATGGATAATCTGGCTGAATTTTTGCGCCCTGTAGTTACCGACTACAGTACGCAGCAGCCCTCTGGCCAGCGTGAAATCAAAGTGTATGCAGGCTTTCCGCCGGCACGCATGAATGCTGACGAACAGGCGTCGTTTATCTATGCTCTTGTTACCGGGGCGCAGGACACTGCGGACGGCGATATGAGCACTGCAACGGTAGAAATTGGCTTCAGCATCTATGACAACAGCGATGCAGATGACTGGCGCAGTCTCTATAATATTATGGAGCACGTGCGCCAGCATCTTTTGAAGCATCGTCTGGTAGCGAATAGGCACCGCCTGCAGCTGCCGCTGAAGCTGGAAGTGCCGGAAGCACAGCCCGCACCGCAGTGGCAGGGCAAAATTACGGCAACTTATACTATCGGTCAACCTTATGAGGAGGACATTTATTATGGCGATTAAAAAACAAAAATCAGCAAGCGAAAAGCTGATTTATATCGGTCCTAACCTGAGCCGTGGCAGATTGCTGCAATATCAGGTTTTTATTGGCGGCTTGCCTACGCATCTTGAAGAAGAATTTGCGGCAATGCCTGCGCTGAAGCGCTTGTTTGTGCCGGTGGCAGAGCTGAATGCGGCGATGGCGCAGGCCAAACAGCCCGGCACGCCGCTCCACAAATACTACAAAGAAGCATTGGAGGTGTAAGCAATGGCATATAAACATGGCGTCTATACACAGGAAGTGCCTACCAGTATTGTACCGGCGGTAAATAGTACTGCTGGCCTGCCTGTAGTGTTCGGCACTGCTCCTGTTCATTTGGCGAGTGACCGTGCACCAATCAATAAACCTGTTCTGTGCTATAGCTATTCTGAAGCTGTAACACAGTTTGGCTTTAGCAAGGACTTTGCAAAATATACTCTGTGCGAGGTTATTTACAGTCAGTTTGCGCTGTATAATCGCGCTCCGGTCGTTTTTGTAAACGTGCTGGATCCGAAGACACATAAAAAGACTGTATCCGACAAAGAAGTGACGCTGACTGATAAGGTGGGCAAGCTTGAGGCGGCTGTGCTTTTGGAAACCTTGAAGGTAAAAAAGGCCAGCGCTGGTCAGCCGTTGAGCGCGGGCACTGATTATGAAGCAGCATATGATGATGACGGCGTTCTGGTTATCACGGCGCTGGAGGGTGGCGAGGTAGAGAGTGCTGCGGCGCTGTTCCTTGATTATGATGAGCTGGATGCATCTATGGTAGATGCTGATGATATCATCGGCGGCGTAAGCGTTAGCGATGGCAGCGTAAAAGGGTTGGAGGTACTCAACAAAGTATTCCCCGCGGTAAACCTTGTGCCCGGCATCGTGCTTGCGCCTGGCTGGAGCGAAAATCCGACTGTAGCTGCCGTGATGAAAGCTAAAGCAGGCAACATCAACAGCCATTTCAAGGCGATTACGCTCAATGATGTACCGACTGACGCGGTAAAGAAATATACTGATGTCAAGGCATGGATGAACCAGAACAGCTATAACGATACTTCTCAAGTAGTCTGCTGGCCGCTGG